>Ga0209395_1001856_pt1 | contig 28817 bp, 25 predicted proteins | sample GOMGulsemesocosm_3_FD_184635 | JGI IMG/M metagenome (GOLD analysis project Ga0209395, IMG submission 184635) | Methane-oxidizing microbial communities from mesocosms in the Gulf of Mexico - GOM9D Gulf of Mexico (SPAdes) (version 2) | ecosystem: Environmental > Aquatic > Marine > Cold seeps... | reverse complement strand
ATGGTCAACAACTTTATGATTTAGATATCGAAAGTCCTGGTCACGAACAAAAAAAATCAAATATATATAAAGCAAAAATCACGCGTATAGAGCCATCTCTAGAAGCCGCTTTTGTTGACTATGGCGCAGAGCGTCACGGTTTCCTTCCGATGAAAGAAATCGCCCGTGAATACTTTCCTAAAGGTTATACTTTCCAAGGTCGTCCAAGCATTAAGGATGTTCTAAAAGAAGGTCAAGAAGTTATTGTTCAAATTGATAAAGAAGAACGAGGCCAAAAAGGTGCTGCGTTAACTACTTTTGTCAGCTTAGCCGGTAGCTATCTTGTACTAATGCCAAATAACCCTCGTGCTGGTGGTATTTCTCGCCGTATTGAAGGTGACGAACGTACAGATTTAAAAACCTCTTTAAGTAAACTAGGCTTACCAAAAGGCATGGGCTTAATCGTTCGTACTGCTGGTGTAGGAAAAGATTATGAAGAATTAGATTGGGATTTAAACGTTCTATTACACCATTGGAAAGCCATTTCAGAAGCTGCTGAAAGCAAACCTGCACCATTTTTGATTCATCAAGAAACTAACGTTATTTTACGTGCTATTCGTGATTATTTACGTCGCGACATTGGTGAAGTTTTAATCGATCGCCCGAAAACATTTGAAAGCGTTAAAAAACATATTGAAGTGGTTCGTCCTGACTTTTTAAATAAAATTAAGTTATATAGTAACGATGTACCACTTTTCACTCACTACCAAATTGAAACCCAAATTGAGTCAGCCTTCCAGCGTGAAGTTAGGCTTCCTTCTGGTGGTTCAATTGTTATTGATCCTACAGAAGCAATGACATCTATCGATGTTAACTCTGCTAGAGCTACAAAAGGTAGTGACATTGAAGAAACTGCCTTTAATACTAACTTAGAAGCAGCAGAAGAAGTTGCTCGCCAATTACGTTTACGTGATTTAGGTGGTTTAGTCGTTATCGATTTCATTGATATGACCCCTGTTCGTCATCAGCGTGAAGTTGAAAATCGCATGCGTGATGCGGTAAAACAAGATAGAGCTCGTATTCAATTAGGTCGAATTTCTCGTTTTGGCTTATTAGAAATGTCTCGTCAACGCTTACGCCCTTCTATTGGTGAAACTAGCCAAGGTGTGTGTCCTCGCTGTAATGGTACCGGGCATGTACGTAGTGTTGAATCTTTAGCATTGTCTATTTTACGTTTAATGGAAGAAGAAGCCATTAAAGAAAATACTCAACACGTTCAAGCGCAAGTTCCCGTACCTGTTGCGACCTATTTATTAAACGAAAAACGTCGCTCTGTATTCCATATTGAAAAACATCATGGCGTAAATATTCTTATTATTCCTAACCCTCATATGGATACACCTCAATATGAAGTACTTAGAGTAAGAACGGACGAAAGCGTTGTAGAAGCTAGCTACGAAAAGACTATTATCGAAGCATCTGTTGAAGAAGCAGTTATGCCTAAATTTGATAAGCAAGCATCGAAACGTGATGAACCTATTTTACAGGGTATGACATCTCCCAAACAGGCCGCTCCTGTAATAGCTAAGAAAACAGTAGCTCCAGTAGCAGTAATAGAAGAATCTTCAAGCTTATTAAGCGGTATAGTAAAATGGGCTAAATCATTATTTTCAAGCGAAGAAGTTGCTCCTAAAGTTGCAGAGCCAGTTAAAAGCTCTAACAACCGTAGCAATGAACGTCGTCCACAACGTGGTCGCCAAGGACAGCGTTATAATAATCGTAATGATACCAGAAAGAATAACAGTAACGATAAGCGCAACGACAATCGTAATGGCAATAGCAACGATAATCGTGGCAATGTAAAAGCAAACGAAACTAACGAAGTTATCGAAAATAAAGATAACAAGCAAAGCAGACAGCCGCGTAAATCTCAGCCAGAACGTAATGCTAAACCAAAAGAAGAAAAAACGTTAGTACGTCGCCAGCGTCGTAACAACCGTAAAAAAATACGTATTACTGATGAAAACGCACCTACTGTTGATAACGCAGCAGTAGTTTCTCAAACAGCACCGTCAGCTACCGTAGATCAAGCTTTAGCTATTGATACGAAAAACTCTCAGGTTGAAGCGACACAAGCAGAGAAGACTGATAATCCAGTAAAAGATGAACAACGCCCAAGAAATCGTCGTTCACCAAGACACTTGCGTTCAAATGGTCAGCGTCGTCGTCAACCTAACGATAGTAACGCAACAGAAATAACTGATAGCCAATTAACAGCTGAAGTAAGTGAAGATCCTGTAGAAGCAAGATACCCAGAAGTAGAACAAGTTTCTGCACCTGTTGTTGAAACACCTGTTGTTGTTGAAACACCTGTTGTTGTTGAAACACCTGTTGTTGAAACACCTGTTGTTGAAACACCTGTTGTTGAAACACCTGTTGTTGAAACACCTGTTGTTGAAGCGCCTGTTGTTGCAGCTCCTGTTGTTGAAGCGCCTGTTGTTGAAGCGCCTGTTGTTGAAGCGCCTGTTGTTGAAGCGCCTGTTGTTGCAGCGCCTGTTGTTGAAACGCCTGTTGTTGAAACGCCTGTTGTTGAAACACCTGTTGTTGAAACACCTGTTGTTGAAACGCCTGTTGTTGAAACGCCTGTTGTTGAAGCACCTGTTGTTGAAACGCCTGTTGTTGAAGCACCTGTTGTTGAAACACCTGTTGTTGAAACACCTGTTGTTGAAGAAACAGCAGAAGTAGCACAACAAGAAAATACAACTGAAGTTCAACAAGACTTACCTTTTGATGAACCACAGCAAGCTAAAGAAACTGTTCAAGTTGCTCCAGTTGAATCTGTGATTGAAGAAGCTAATGTTGAAGCTCCAGCAAAAGAAATTACTGAAGAAAAATCTAAACGAGTGATTTCAAGAAAGCCAAGTCCAAAGATTACAACTAAAGCAGGTAAAGTTTCGAGTAAAGGTAGTAAACCTGGTAAGTCATCAGCGCCGATGACAAAAACAGAAACTATCACCTTGATCAATGATCTCCCTACTGACTTCGTTGCAAGCGAACACCGTAAGGCTCATACATCATCAAACCGAATAGCAATGGTTTCTAATGCTGCTAGTCGAAGTGGTGCTGGTCCAACTAAGCCTTAATATTTGATTATACTGAAAAGTAGCTCAAAAAAAGCCAGTCGATTGACTGGCTTTTTTTTATTCTCTATTTCGTACGTTAAGAGGAAAAAGTTATTATTTAAGAGAAAATGTTACTATTTAAGAGAAAAGGTTACTAAGCAATAGCATCAAGCAAAGGCGCTTTTACTATAGTATTATGAACGGCTTTAAGCCAACCTTTTGCATCAAATGCTAGGCGGCTAGTATCATAACCCGTTTGTTGATTAGTTTTTTGTTGGGTGTACTTTTTTTGACAATAGAGTGATGTATTCGTTAATACATCATGCAAGATATGTTTCGAATCATCTCTAAAAGCTAAAGGTTTAGGTGATAATACATTACTTAAATGGAGCTCGCTCATACGATTTTGCTCAATTAATTCTGCTTGATTGAAGCTAGATACAGAATGCTTTTCATTAAGCGCAAGAGGGGCTTTATCAGGTAGTTCAAACTCTTTACGTAATACGTCATCGTTTATTGTATTTTCTTCGTTAACCGTTTGCGGTAGCGAGAACTGGCTATGGCTTTGAACATCATCGGTTAACATCGCTAATAGTAGCGAAAAGTCGGCTCGTCGAGCACTGTGTACACTTTCGTTAAGCTTATCGCCCAACTGTAATTCGTGTACTAAAAGCTTGCTGTCAACTGACTCTACCAACAATGAAATTCAACTTTATTATTATCAATAAAGCTTTATCGGCAGAGTCTTACTTTTATTGAGGTATATTTTTAGTTTTATTTGTTTTTATTAACGATCAACTATGAAATATTTAATTGTTCAAGAGGCCAGGATAAAACGAAACAGGCGCCGCCTAAATCACTATCTAAAATATCAACACTTCCTTGATGCCATTCCATGATACGACTGACTATAGCCAAACCTAAACCAAACCCTCCGGTTTCACGATTACGTGATTTATCGCCACGAGAAAAAGCGTCAAAAATAACAGATTTAAGTTCATCACTGACTCCACAACCGTCATCTTCAACCATTATTTTACATTGTTCATTTTCAGTAAGGAGCGTTACTTTTATATTATCACCGCCATATTTTACTGCATTACTAATATAATTATTCAGTGCTCGTAAAATGAAATGTGCATCGAAATCTATTTCCGGTTTCTCTAATTGGTTATCAACACGAATAGTGCCTGAAAACTCCTGATAATTAGCTAACTGCTCATTAACTAAATTATGTAAATTATACTTATCAATATGTAGGTTTGGTTTATCGCTATCAAATTTTGCATATAACAGCATTTCATTAACCAATTCTTCTAACTCATTTATATCATTACTAATTTGTGTTCGGTATTTCTCTTGTTTTACTTCATCTTTACTCGTCGACAACATTTGTAAAGCGAATTTAGACCTAGCCAGTGGAGTCCTTAATTCATGGGCCACCGCATTGGTTAACTCTTGATGGGCTTCAATTAATCGCTTGATACGTCGTGCCATCATATTAAAAGCTCCCACCATAGGCGTTAACATGGTCGATTTAGCGTTAGGTGCTTGTATTCCTAAATTGCCATCACCAAACTGACTTGCTGATTTTCTTAATTGATCTAGATCCCGAGACATTGGCCTTAACCAATAAAAAATAATCCCCCCTAAAATTGCCATGATTAAAACCCTGATCCTAGCTTCAGCCCTAGGGCGAGTGGGCATTTTGACAGGTCCTAAAGTTAATAACGTATTTGTACCTTCTAACAAATGATGCAACATAGCTTCATTATTATCATAATAAACATAGGTATTACCTTTTCTAAGCGATTTCTTATCTTTCCTTTTAACATTATCTAAATCAGATAGTGCCATTAAACTCAGACTTAATTCGTATTTATCCCCCATTCCTTTGATGATACCTGACCAATCTTCTGGTGGTTTATCTTGTAAATAATCACCAACAGCCGACATCATAAACTTATAACCTGTATATGACTCTATATCTTGCTCAAGATATGAGCTCCACACTTCATCTAATAACCATGAAAATACAATGAAAATAAAAACGATGATAAAATACAAACTAAAGAAAGAACGGTTGAGTTTCATAAAAGACTCGAAAAGTTAAAAGTAAGAATTAAGGAAAATTTTATGTTAAATCACATAAAAATAATGAGGCTAAAAAGCCTCATTATTTACAACCGAGTAATTAACTCCATGCATCTGGAACAAATAAATAGCCTTGCCCCCAAATAGTTTTAATACGAAAAGGTGTTTCATTACTGTCGTGTAATTTTTTACGTAATCGTGAAATACGTACATCAACACTTCTATCCATGCCATCATATTCTCGACCTACAACAGCTTTATAGATAAAGTCACGATTTTGTACTTCACCGGCACGATTTGCTAAGAGCCATAGTAAATCGAACTCTTGACTAGTTAGGTCAATATTTTCATTATGTAAGGTAACTTGACGTGAACCCTTACTGATATGTAGCTCACCACAAGTGATTTCTGATTTTTCATTACCATTGGATGGTAATTGTCCTCGGCGAAGAAGCGCATTCACCCGTGCGAGTAACACTCTTGGTTCAACGGGTTTTATAACATAATCATCAGCGCCAATCTCTAAACCTAAAACTTGGTCAAAATCGGTTCCTTTAGCGGTTAACATTAAAACAGGGCCTTTAAAGGTTGAACGAATATCTCGACAAACGGCAAAACCATCTTTTCCGGGAAGCATAACATCTAAAATAATAATATCAGGTGAAAATAATTCGATGCGCTTTTCTACGGTATCACCACGAAATTCTTGTTTTACATGATATCCTTCACTTTCTAAGAAATCTGATACTAAATCAGATAGCTGACGATCATCTTCAACAAGTAATATTTTTTTCACCGAGTCTTTATTATCAGACATTGTAACTCCTGCAATTCTGCGCTTATTAAACATCGACATTATGTGTTAATGACGATAACTTCCAATATTTATTTTCTTCCTCTAGATTAGTCAATCACCCTTCTTTTAACAAGTGTTAATACAGGGTATTACACAATTGTTACACATGATTACAATCTCATTTTATTGTACTAAATCCCCTATTCATCTCACTACAGATAAATTAATCGTAACCATCACATATAACTTCTGGTAGCATGAGCGAAAAATTAATTTTGGATCATTTTAATGAAAATCATCAGCTTTAACATTAACGGACTGCGTGCGCGTTTACATCAATTACAAGCCATTATTGATAAACATCAACCCGATATTATTGGTTTGCAAGAAATAAAAGTACATAACGATGCCTTTCCAGTCGAAGCTGTTGAAGCTATGGGTTATCAAGTTCACTTTCATGGCCAAAAAGCTCATTACGGCGTGGCTATGTTATGTAAAAAACCTGCAAACGTTGTAAAAATGGGATTCCCAAGTGATAACGAAGAATCACAAAAGCGTATGATCATGGTTGAAACAACAAATGAACACGGCGAGAAAGTAACAGTACTTAATGGCTATTTTCCGCAAGGTGAAAATATTTCCCATGAAACTAAATACCCCTATAAACGCCAGTTTTATAAAGATCTAATGACTTACTTAAACGAAAACCACACACCTGATGAGCATGTTGTCGTGATGGGTGATATTAATATATCACCTGCCGAATTGGATATTGGAATTGGTGAACCTAATGCAAAGCGTTGGTTAAAAACAGGCAAGTGTAGCTTCCAACCAGAAGAACGTGAATGGTTAGAAACCTTAATGAACTGGGGCTTTAAAGATACATTCAGAGTATTACACCCAGAAAAAGCTGAACGTTATTCTTGGTTTGACTATCGTTCAAAAGGTTTCGTGGATAATAGAGGTTTAAGAATAGACGTTGTCTTAGCAACTGAAAAAATGGCTAATAATTGTATTGAATCCGATATTGATTATGAACTCCGTGCTATTGAAAAACCTTCTGATCATGCGCCTATTTGGTCAACCTTTAAATAATTTAATTGCTCAGTTAATCACCACAGTAAAAAGGATAAGTAAAACATAATGTTTATAGCAGAGTATTCATGCCCAATTTGTCAGAAAGACTTATCTTTTACTGAGAGAAGCTATCGTTGTGAAAACAACCATAGTTTTGACCAAGCTAAAGAAGGGTACGTTAATTTACTTCCGGTTCAACATAAACACTCTAAAGATCCCGGTGATAACAAGGCGATGGTTAATGCTCGTCGAGCATTTTTAGATAACGGGTTTTATCAACCGCTCGCTGATGAACTACAAAAGCTCTATCAGCAACATGCAGACTTGACTCAGCCAGTTTTTGACGCTGGCTGTGGTGAAGGTTTTTACACTCAGCATTATGCTAACAATTCTAATAAAGTCTATGGAATAGATATTGCAAAAAATGCGGTTAGGATCGCGGCAAAAAAATATAAAGATTGTCAATTTAGCGTCGGCACTTTATCTCAACTGCCTTTTACCGAGAGTTACTTTGCCTGGGTTAATTCTATTTATGCCCCTATTCTTGAAAAAGAATTTACGAGGGTATTAGCAGATAATGGTTACTTAGTGACTGTAACACCAGCTAAAAATCACTTGATCGAACTGAAAAACCTAATATATCGTGAGGCAAAACAGCATGATACAAGTAAGTGCCCTATTGAAAATTTAACTTTAATTGAAGAAAAAGAGGTGAACTATGTGATGGAGTTTAACAAAGGTGCAGACATCATTAATTTGTTGTCAATGACTCCATTCGCGTTTAAGGCCACTGAAGACTTACAGGAAGATCTAAAAAATAGAGAAAGCTTTATTTGCCAAGCCGATTTTTTGATTCGACTTTATCAGAAAAAATCTTAATAAATATGCGTGCTAAATGTTAACGATTTGAGTTTAAAGCTTGATGACTAATGTTTAGTAATTTAGCTAAATCGATAAAACGAGGCTTGTGAACAGATAAGTTTATTGAACCACCTGCTTCATTAACTTTAGCTACGCTTTCTTTGTACCAAGCAGCTAGTGCCGCAGGAAGAAATTTATCGGCTTTAACACCTAATAAAACTAAAGCCTGAACTGGAATACTTAGCATAAACAAACAGTACATTAGGGCTTGTGGCAAAAAGGTTACTGAGCCTAAATAAAGCTGCATTATAAACGAAAACAGAGCAAGCCCTGGCAAGTATCGAAAAGCCAAACGGCTAATTTGCACAGCTTGATATTCGGCAAAATAATTACCCAACTCCGCTTTTTGTGGCCAAAGTTGCATGTACTTACGGCCTAACTTAATTAGTTCTACTACACTCATATTCATAGGCGACACACTATAACAACTGTTATTTAAAAGATAGCACAAACTTGTAACTACTTTTAACAAAAAAGTACTAAAAGTCATATCCATCGTTCATATCAAGCTTTTATTTATCTAGTTAGCCTATAATCATTACAACTAACATATTGTATTATCATGTAATAACACAATTAAACTTTACCTTAAGAAAATTATGAAAAAAAACCTTATTTTAGTCTTAAATTGCGGTAGTTCTTCGCTGAAATTCTCTTTAATAAACCCTGAAAGCGGTGAAACATTGCTATCTGGCTTAGCAGAACGTTTGCTGTCTGAACAAGCAAGCATAAAAATAAAATACCAAGAACAGACCGTCCGAAGTATGTTATTTCGCCCCTTTGATCATCAGTGTGCTATTTCCAGGTTAGTAGAAATGTTAGTTTTACATGAACTTGATTTAGAAATATTTGCTGTTGGCCACCGTGTTGTTCACGGCGGAGAAAACTATTGCACTCCGATATTAATTACCGAAGATGTAAAAAGTATTATTGATGATTTATCACGACTTGCTCCTTTACATAATCCAGCAAACTTAACAGGTATAACAGCAGCAGAAGCGGTATTTCCTGATTTACCACAAGTTGCTGTTTTTGACACTGCATTTCACCAGAGCATGCCAGAAAACGCCTATATTTATGCTATCCCCTACTCGCTTTATCAAGATCATGGTATTCGACGTTATGGCTTTCATGGCACAAGTCATTACTTTGTTGCTCAGCAAGCAACAAAGCTGTTGAGTAAGCCAAGTAATGAAACAAGCTTTATTAGCGCGCACTTAGGTAATGGCTGTAGTATCTGTGTCATTAAAAATGGAGAAAGTATTGATACCAGCATGGGCTTAACTCCCCTTGAAGGCGTGATGATGGGTACACGCAGTGGTGATTTAGATCCTGGTATTATTTTCCACCTTGTTAATCAACTTGATTATTCTATCGAAGAAGTGAGTCATTTACTTAATAAAGAAAGTGGTTTGCTGGGTGTTTCAGGCCTTAGTAACGATTGCCGAGAAATAGAAGATGCATGGACAAAAAATAAAAACCCTCGCGCTAAACTAGCCCTTGATGTTTTTTGTTATCGTATTGCTAAATCTATCGCTTCATTTAGTGCCAGTTTAACCTCGTTAGATGCTTTGATATTCACAGGTGGTATTGGAGAAAACTCAAAGCTCATTCGTGAAAATATTGTCAAACAACTGAGTTTATTAAATTTTGAAATTTCCATAGAAAAAAATGAAGTATGCCGATTTGGACAATCTGGAAATATTAATAATGATGATTCTCGAAATATTTTCGTGATACCAACAAATGAAGAGTGGGTAATTGCTGAACAAACAGCGCAACTTTTATCACAAAATAAAGAAAATAAGGAATAACGCCATGTCTCATAGAATTATGCTCATTCCAGTAGGCTTTGGTGTTGGACTTACCAGTATCACTCAAGGTCTAATCCATGCTTGTCAGCAGAAAGGAATTAATGTTGGCCACTTTAAACCCATTAGTCAACCACCGAGGAATTTACTCTCGGGTAGAAAACAAGCAACTTTACCTTCTGATGATAATAACTCAATTTCATTCACTTATGTAGAACAGCAAATGGGCGACGGTAACCATGATGTTGTTTTAGAACAAATAGTTGGGAATTTTGGAGATTTTGAAAAAAATCATGATGTAGTGATTATTGAAGGTCTAATTCCAACAACAAGACAGCCCTATGCAGGAAGAATTAATCGTGATGTTGCCCAAGCGCTTTCTGCTGATATTGTATTAGTTGCCGCACCTGATAACGATAGTGCAGAAGAGTTTGAAGATCGCTTAGAAGTAAGTGCCGAAACATTTGGTGGTATTAAAAACAAACGTTTAATAGGATGTATTGTTAATAAAATTAACAGCCCTGATAAAGACGAATATGGTTTGTTACCCCGTGAAAGTGAATTTAACAGCGAGTATGATCTTAGCCCTTTAATTAATTTATCCATTTTTAAAAATAGACATTTTGATTTGCTTGGCACAGTAACATGGGAAATGGATCTTGTTGCACCACGAGTCTGTGATATTAGTAACTACCTCAATGCAGACGTTATTAATACTGGAGATATTGATCACCGTCGGATTCGTAGTATCAGCTTTTGCGCACGTAGTGTTGGCAATTTAATGAGCCATTTACAACCAAGTCGTTTGATTGTTACACCGGGCGACAGAACCGATATTATTATAGCCACTTGCTTATCTGCCTTAAATGGCACAAAAGTGGGCGCATTATTACTGACCAATGGTTATCAACCTAATGAGCAGGTAATGATGTTATGTAAGCAAGCCCTTGATGCTGGTTTACCAGTGCTTTCAGTACCTTGGGATACATGGCAAACCTCACGTCATTTAATGAATTACAACCCTGAAACACCTGCTGACGACACTCAGCGCCATGATAAAATTAAAGAATATGTCGCTGACAGTTTATCAGTAGATTGGTTACAGCAACTTTCAGAGAATGTAAATCAAACTACTCAAATGTCGCCGCCAGCTTTTAGACATAAGCTGACTGATCTGGCACGCAGTGCTAATAAAATGATTGTTTTGCCTGAAGGTGATGATGTAAGAACTATAAAAGCCGCAGCTATTTGTGTTGAGCGAGGTATTGCGCGTTGCCAATTATTAGGTAATAAAGAAAGTATTTTACGCATTGCTGAGCAGCAAGGTATTAATTTACCATCAGGCTTGTTAATCACAGATCCCGACAATATTCGTGATAATTACATAAATCCGTTAGTAGAATTAAGAAAACATAAGGGGTTAACTGAAGTTGTTGCCAAACAAGAGCTCAAAGACAATGTGGTACTAGCAACAATGATGCTTCAGTTGGGCCAAGTCGATGGTCTAGTTTCCGGTGCGGTAAATACGACAGCAAATACTATTCGCCCTGCACTACAACTTATAAAAACTGCAAAAGGTAGCTCGTTAGTATCATCCATATTTTTTATGTTATTACCTGATCAAGTCCTCGTTTATGGTGATTGCGCAATTAATCCTGAACCTACTGCTGAACAATTGGCTGATATAGCAATTCAATCAGCCGATTCAGCAATAAAGTTTGGTATTGAGCCTAAGGTAGCCATGATAAGTTACAGTACGGGCAGCTCTGGTGTTGGTGCTGATGTAGAGAAGGTAACAAAAGCAACCAAACTCGCACAACAAAAACGACCTGACTTGATTATTGATGGCCCGCTACAATATGATGCCGCTATAATGGAAAATGTAGCGAAGAAAAAAGCTCCTAATAGCCCTGTTGCGGGTAAAGCGAATGTCTTTATTTTTCCGGATCTTAATACGGGAAACACCACCTATAAAGCAGTACAACGATCAGCAGACCTTGTTAGCATAGGCCCAATGTTACAAGGTATGAGAAAACCAGTAAATGACCTTTCTCGAGGTGCATTAGTTGATGACATAGTCTATACCATTGCATTAACAGCCATTCAAGTGAAACCATAACAAAAAAGGGCTAAAAGGATATAAAAAGATCTTTTAGCCTTTACTTTTACCTATCTAAGTTTAATATCATACTCGACTAATTATTTTGTTGACATTTCATATTTCAAACATTCAACAACGACTAGACAAAAAACAACCAACACGACTTTCCTGATAATAAACAACAAGATAACGCCACTAAAAAAAGTTATCCACAGCAATGCCCACAGTTTATGTGGATACTATCAATAAGTTAATCACTTTAAATCAAAGGATTTTATCTAAGTATCCTGTTACTTTTAAAGATTAAGTAACTTTTATTGCTCAAGATAGTCAATACTACTAAACATAGAGTTCTCCTTTAAAAAAAAGCTATTAAAGGCTATAGTAAATCTTTTCATTTATAGTACTTATCTATGAGCACTTTAACGCTAAAATTACTTGAAGAAACCTTTGCAATTCATAGCTTGGCTAATAACGTAGCTATCCCCGAAGCTGTTTTTGACGCACCGATTTTTTTTATTGCAAAAACTTACGAAGAAACGTCTATCGTTTTACCTCAAACAATAACGATTATCAGCGATGAAGTAGAGAAGGATTGGCAAGCACTTGAGGTTGTTGGTCCACTAGATTTTAGCTTAACAGGTATATTATCAAAAATATCGACCATACTCGCCAATGAAAAAATCAGTATTTTTGCAATATCTACTTTTGATACAGATTACATTTTAGTAAAATCAGAAAATGTCTCATTAGCAACGAATGCCCTTATTGCTAATAATTACCAAGTAATTTAGTTTTAACTTTTACTGACTCCCTTTTATTTATAATTTTTAGGATTATCCATGATCACAGTTTATGGTATAAAGAATTGCGATACCGTTAAAAAAGCAACCAAATGGCTCGACAGCCAAAATATTGCTTATTCATTTTTTGATTTCAAAAAAGAAACACTTACTGCAGAATTACTTAACGAGTTTGTCAGCAAAAGTTCTTGGGGGGTTCTTCTTAACAAACGCAGTACCACCTTTAGAAACTTACCGGACGATATAAAGAACAACTTAACTGATGAGGTTGCCTTTCAAGCAGTATTAGCTCAACCAACCTTATTGAAAAGGCCTTTATTAGATCATCAGAAAGGCTTCGAAGTTGGCTTTAAAGAACCTCTATACCAAGCGTTATTTTTATTATGAAGAATGACTTAACTGACAATATTGTCATCGAATTAGCGAAAGATTTGATTGCTCGTCCTTCGGTTACTCCTGAAGACTTTGGTTGTCAAAAAATGATGGCTGAGCGCTTAGCATCATCGGGTTTCAACAATGAATCCATGGTGTTTGAAGACACCACTAATTTATGGTCAAGACGTGGCACTACTGAACCTGTATTTTGCTTTGCTGGCCATACCGATGTAGTTCCAGCAGGAAATTTAGAACTTTGGCATACACCGCCTTTTGAGCCAACTATTATTAATGGCATGCTTCATGGCCGAGGCGCCGCAGATATGAAAGGTAGTTTAGCGGCTATGCTTGCAGCAACAGAGCGCTTTGTTAATGATTACCCTGATCACCAAGGTTCAATCGCTTATTTAATTACCAGCGATGAAGAAGGCCCTTTTATTAATGGCACAACGCGTGTTATCGACACACTTGAAGCCCGTAACGAAAAAATAACCTACTGTATTGTTGGTGAGCCAACCAGTTCAAATAAGGTAGGTGATGTAGTAAAGAATGGTCGTCGTGGCTCTATTTCAGGTGAATTAACCATACATGGCAAGCAGGGGCATGTTGCCTACCCTGAACATGTTAAAAATCCGATTCATTTAGCGATGCCAGCTTTAGCTGAGCTAAGCCAAATGCATTGGGATCATGGCAATGGGTACTTCCCTGAAACCAGCTTTCAACTATCGAACATCGAATCAGGTACTGGCGCAACGAATGTAGTACCCGGCCATTTAACGGCTTTATTCAATTTACGCTTTAGTACAGAGTTAAATTTTCAAAACATTATTGATAAAATTGACGCTGTCCTCACTGATCATCAACTCAATTATGAAATAAAATGGACATACAACGGTAAGCCTTTTATTACTGAGCCGGGCACATTAGTTGACTCGACAATAAAAGCGATTAAAACCGTAACAAATATGCAAGCAGAACTATCAACATCTGGTGGTACATCAGACGGACGTTTTATTGCACCAACAGGTGCACAAGTTATTGAATTAGGTCCATGTAATGCCACCATTCATCAGGTTAATGAAAGTGTCAGTTGTGAAGATCTAATAAAACTTGCTGACATTTATTATCACACGTTAATCAATGCACTAGCTTTAAAAGAATCCTGAAGTGAAGTATTTGATGTTGAGTAACGAGCAACTTACAGGGCAAGATGATAGTCATATTCATTGGTTAGACGAACACACAGGTGTTCATCATGAAATGTTACCTGCATGGCAGTCTTTGTGTCATGCAGCAAAAAGTGCCGGTTTTGACTTAGTAATAGCGAGCGGTTATCGTAGTTTTTCCCGCCAGTTGAGTATTTGGAACCGCAAGTTTTCAGGACAATTACCGATTAAGGATCAGCAAGGACATATTGTTAATATCGATGCTATGACCGAGTCAGATATTGTGAATGCTATTTTATTGTATTCTGCATTACCTGGTGCGAGTCGACACCACTGGGGCTGCGACATTGATATTTATGCCAGTAATTTATTACCTGAAAATCAACAGCTGCAATTAGAGCCTTGGGAGTATCAAGAAAAGGGACCGTTTTATCCTTTGAGCCAATGGCTCTCTTTAAACGCTCATCTTTACGGTTTTTATTTACCCTACGATAAATATCGTGGTGGTGTCGCGACAGAGCCATGGCATTTATCTTATCATCACCTAGCAAAACGATACGAAAAGCAACTTTCTAGCGAGTTACTGAGCAATGTAATCTGCTCGCATCAAATAAAAGGAAAAGTGGCAATTACTTCACAATCAACTGAAATTTATAATACTTTTATAAAAAACGTTGGGAGCATAAATAATGAATGATTGGTTAGTTATTATCATAATTATTGCCGTGTTTGGACTCATTATCGGCAATTTTAGTTTAGTTCAAAAAAATGCCAAAGCACCATTACGTAAAAAAGGTCTAAACGACTTGCAGGAAACATTACCAAGAAGTAATAAGTCACCTCATACGATGCCAATAATTGCTTCGAAGGAGGCTGTTGAATTAACCGCGAAGAGCGCCCTGGAAACTGAAGTAGATAAAATTGAAGAGCAGGTAAAGAATAAAATATAACGAATATTTTTAGTATTCACATTTTCTTATAGCATTATTTCCTTTGCTATAACTGCTTATATAAATACTCATGCTGTTTAAGGATTGCTGTTTTAATACAGAGGTAAGGTTACAAATACTATTCGTTTAAACATAAAAAAACTCCGCTAAATTTTAACGGAGTTCTAAATTTACTATAGCAAAAACTTTCTGATTAACGCTTAAAAGGCATCTTTGAAGGATAAACCAGCTTCCATCACAGGAAATATACGCTCTAAAGTTTCAACAGGTAATACATTACCGTTGCCGTCATAAATAGTTATAGTTGTTTTACCATCTAAATCAGCCAGGGCGAATTGATACTTGGCATCATCAACATCTATCACTGGTAGATCATTCCCCCAAATAACAGCCCATAAACTATTATCAGGTTTAACAAAGTCTACAAAATAAATTTTATTAGATTCGTTTAAGTCGGTAATTTCAAAACCGTAATCAGCAAAAAACAATGGCATATTTGACCAAAGCATTTCAACGTCAATTTCTGCAATGTAAGCGGGTTCTTCCTCAAGGTTTTCACCAAGAGTGACAAATTTCTGCTTTGCTCGCATTAATCTATTTTCACGTTGATTTAAACGGTACTTAAAGTCGACCTGTGCAACAATTTCATTAAGCATTGCCATTTCGGCACGTTGCTTATCAATAATATCCATTGTTTTACTTGCGCCGCTTTGATCTGTTCTCATGTAATCGATCAATTCCACCGTTAAAGCAACGCTACGCCCATGGGGCTTAGTTTCAAACGTAAAACGATAACGTAAGCTTTCTGCATTATCTACAGATTCAAATAACCAATAGCCTGAAACCTCTTCAGAGTGGTACCACTCTGACTCGAGCACTGTACCTTCTGAATCAATTGAGGTTAATACAACATTATCAGCGACTAATTGTTCTTTTAATGCTTCATGAATAAAAGCATTTAAGTCGCTTTCTTCTAATACTTGGTCAAACCAAATTTTAGCGTTTTTAGTACCCGGCACAACTCGTGATGAGGATGCTACAGGCAAAACTAATGAGGGTGCTCTGACATCAACGTTTTCACCAATAGGTCCTTGGTGATTAATGTTATTAGCAATAAAAAAATCTTTAGCTTCTTTAGGCTTATTTAAATTTTCAGGTATGACTATTTTTTGTGCTTCTTGTTCTTTAGCGTATTCAAAATTACCCATTGCAGTTTTATTATTAACACTACCACAACCAGTTATTGCAAGACTTAACAAGGAAAAATAAAATATACGACGATTCATTAACACTCCCGAGGATACAATCTGAATCTTTAAAATTTTTTGTTCGTTTATAGCTGATAAGTTAGCTGACAAATATTTCGGTAATAGATACATGAAATTATTGTTCTGCTCTTTGAGTGATCTTGAACAATTAAGTTCCATAAAAATAAGAGATACTTATTTTTACTCGATTACTGATTACTCAAGTTAATATCAGACAGAATAATGCGCACCATGGTACTTGGCTGTTTTTACAAACACAAGAATTCCCCCATAAAAATTATAAATAAATATTCACCTTCACTATTACAGGTTTCCATCCTGTGTAAATACGTTACAATAGCGCCTTTTTACATCATACAGGTTAAATATGTCTCAATATTTAGTGCTAACTGCAATGGGCGCCGACAGAACTGGCAGTGTTAGTGAGCTGACTAAACTGGCTAGCAAATGTGGCTGCAATATTATTGACAGCAGAATGGCTATATTTGGCTTAGAGTTTTCATTTATTATGCTGCTAAACGGCAGCACAAAAGCGATTAATCAAATAGAGAATAAGTTACCTGCAATCGCCGTACAACTTGAATTAACAACCATGATGAAAAGAACATCAGGTTACAAACCACGTGACTTTACTCACCATTATCAAGTTGATTACGCGGGAATTGACCAACCGGGTCTACTAAAAGCGGTTACCGCATTCTTTGCCACTCGAAATATTGATTTATCATCTTTAACGTCAGAAATAGATCCAATCAGCAATCACATGCGCGCAACCTTAATGATTGCTTTAACCGCTGAAACGAGTATTAAAGAACTTGAAGCTGACTATTTTGAGCTTTGTGATCAAATCGGTGTTCAAGGCTGTATTACAAAAACCAATTCAAACCTTATTTAACGAATATAAAATCAGGATAACCATGAAGACAATTAGTGTTGGCGAAATCGCCCCTTTATTTACCCTCCTCGATGAAAATAATAATGAAGTAGCTTTAGCTAATTTTATCGGTAAAAAACAAGTACTTGTTTACTTTTATCCAAAAGCAATGACGCCCGGTTGTACCGTACAAGCCCAAGGTTTACGAGACAGTAAAGCCGAGCTGGAAAAATTGAATACCGTTGTTTTTGGGATCAGTCCTGATGAAACAAAACGTTTAACAAAATTTTGTCAACGTGATCAACTTAACTTTACCTTGTTATCCGATGTTGATCACAGCGTTGCTGATGCTTTTGGTGTTTGGGGCTTAAAGAAATTTATGGGTAAAGAGTATGATGGCATACACCGCTTAACATTTTTGATCGGCCTTGATGGCAAAATAAGCCACGTATTTAATAAGTTTAAAACCAAAGAGCATCATCAAGTTGTGTTAGATTTTTTAGAGAATAAGCTGACAGACTAAGTCCCCCTGCTTTTACTTTCTTAATTCTGCTGTTTTAGTGAGCCTACTTTAGCTAAAACAGCGCTTATCAAGCTCAATTTACATTCATTATTTTAGATGAATGTCCGCTTGTATGGCTCTTTCAGTAAATAAAAAATAAGTTTATATTCGTCAAAACAACAAAACATATTCCTTAACACATTCACTTTATTAATTAATCACTCATATGAACGCACCTTTAAAGTACCTCTCAGCTTATAACGAAAATATAAAAAACCAAGTACAAGAGATGATCGTAAACAATACCCTGTCTACTTATTTGCTGACAAAATATCCTAGAACACATCAAATATATAATGACAAAGCATTACGTGGCTATGTCATGGAAATAAAAAATCAGTATTTAAAAAAATCTGATCCGTTAAGCCAGATAAAATATGACGATAAAATCCATGTCATAAATAATGCACTAGGCCTGCATACATATGTATCTCGAGTTCAAGGTGGAAAACTTAAAAGTAAAAACGAAATACGTATAGGCGCAATGTTTAAGAAATGCCCTGAAGCTTTTCTAGAGATGATTGTTGTTCATGAGCTTAGCCATTTAAAAGAAAAAGAGCATAACTATTCCTAACAACCGATTTTTGGCTAAATATTGTCAACTTATGTATAGCGCCAGTAGGTCAACATCGCTAATTATATAGCTTATCAAAAAAACAAAAGTATACCCGATCATCTTTTTCTTTATCAATGCATCAAAAGTGGATCAACAGGTGTAAATGGGAATATATCGGCCATCAATCCCACCAAATTATATTTACCCTGACCATCCAATACATTCAACGCTGTCACACCTAATGTGTAATTAATGCCGTTCTTCGTTGGACTATATTGCAAACCGCTAATGATCACTTATGCCACATTGCTGACACTTTTATGAATTAAAAATTGACCTCAAAACAGTCAGCAAAGATACGGAAGAAGACCTTAGCCTTGGCTTATCTAGCGACATTTGAACCGATGAAAATCAGCCCTGCGTTAGATAATAGAATTGTTCTAAATTTCATCAGAAATTTATAAAGTCAAAAATTCTAATTTGATTAGAAAATACCAAAGCGGACATTAGATTAATATGATTTTAGGTATTAAATTCTGTGGCGCTGTGGGGCACTTAGCGCCACAGGGTTTATGATCACTTTGTGCGCATTTGAAGGTGGTAGCTATTGACTTTTCTTTGGTTTATTACCATTTTAAAAAATGGGTCAGATTCATGACTTAAAAATTAAAGACCTATGACAAATTATTAACAATAAATATGTAAAAATTGAATTTATGCATATTATTTGCACATTGTTTTGCTATGTTTATTCAGATTGAACATGAAATAAAAATTAAAATAGAATAGAAATTATGTTCAAGAAACTTAAATTTATATGTTTAGGGTTATTACGTTTAAATGAAAATTCAAAATAAATTATTTCTTTTTTTGTTTGGCTTTAGCCTGATTTTAGTAACCGTATTGGTGTTACTGATGCAATGGAGCATTGGTAAAGGGATGATTGAATACGTTGTATCCAAAGAAATAGCAACACTTAAACCAATAGTATCTAAGCTGGCACAAGTTTATGAAGTTGATGGGAATTGGCATTCAATGACAGATAATCACCGTAAATTTCGTCAATTAATATCGCAGCAACTCGATGGTAGCGAGTTTGAAAGCGTCCAAAGAAAACGTCCCCCTGAAAATAGGCTACTAAGTAAAACAGACAAGTTACCACCCCACTTACAAGAAAATAGACCTCCTCCACACGGTAAAGAAAAAGGTAATAGACCACCAGATCTTAAACGGAGAGAAAACAGACCACCACCTCCGCCGAAAATTGAGTCACATTATGCCCTTCTCGATATTGACCGAACGCTTATTGTTGGAAATTTTATGGATACATTAGAATATGTAAAAACACCTGTCACAGTTAACAATCGAGTTGTTGGTTTTTTCGCGATATCTAAACGTAATGAACTAACCCAAGGTTACGAAGTTGACTTTATTGAACAGCAACAACATTACTTATGGCTAATTTCACTTTGGGTTATGGGTCTTGTAGCTTTGGTAACATTCCCTCTCGCCAGACATGTTGTTGAGCCTATTAAGCTCATAACACGCGGTATGCATAAATTAACACAGGGCGACTATAAACAATCTATTCATCTAAAAAGAAAAGATGAACTGAGTCAATTAAGCCTTGATTACAATGACCTAGCCTTAACCTTGGCAGAGAATGAAAGCGCACGAAAACGATGGTTAGCTAACATATCTCATGAATTGCGCACGCCTGTCGCTATTTTACGCGGAGAATTAGATGCTATGCTTGATAAAGTAAGACCACTGTCACTGTCGAATATTGAATCGGCAAATGATGAAGTAAAACACCTACAACGTTTAATAGATGACTTAAATTTACTGACAAGTGCAGATATCGGCGGCATGCACTACCGTAAGCAACATCAGGATTTAGTGCTATTGATGCAAAGCGAAGCAGATAAATACCATGCTTATTTAGCTGATGCCGATATTACTCTAACACTTGAATTAAATGCACAAGAAGCCAATATATATGTAGATATAAATCGCTTAGTTCAGCTGTTTGAAAACATCATTAATAATTGCATTAAATACTCGGCAGCTACTGAGCTAAAAATATCAGTAACCCTTGATAAATTAAAAGATCAACAAGTTATCATAACCTTTGCAGACAATGGTGTTGGTGTTGCTGAGGAGCATTTGTCCCACTTATTTGAACATTTATATCGTGTTGAAGACTCTAGAAATCGTAAAACTGGCGGCTCAGGTTTAGGTTTATCTATTTGTCGTCATATTGTTATAGCTCATCAAGGTAAAATTACCGCTGAACAATCATCTCAGGGTGGTTTAGCCATTATTATTAAATTACCAATAGCGTAAATAATAACCATCATTCCATTACCCATATTTTAGAGTATTAAGATGTCAAATTCGATTTTAATAGTAGAAGATGAAGTTAAGCTAGCTAATCTATTAGCGGATTACTTTGAGCTAACAGAATATAGTCCGCACTTAATTCATCATGGCGATGAAGTGATTGATTGGGTTAAAGCTAATCAACCAAAAGCTGTTTTGCTCGATATTATGTTACCCGGTAAAAACGGTATCGATTTGTGCAAAGAAATCAGGCAGTTTTCGAATGTGCCAATATTAATGGTCACCGCTAGAGTAGAAGAAATAGACCGTTTACTTGGCTTAGAGTTAGGTGCTGATGATTATATTTGCAAACCTTTCAGCCCTCGTGAAGTAGTGGCGAGAGTTAAAGCTGTATTAAGAAGAACAGACAGAAAAACACAAACATTCGAAAATACCGATGATATGCTTATACTTGATGAGGATCGTTTTATAGTTAGTTTTCATGATCAAGAAGTATCATTAACGGCTGTAGAATTCCAATTATTAAAACCATTGGCGGATAAACCTGAACGTATTTTCACCCGAGAGCAGCTTATGCAAAATATGTATTCTGATCAGCGTATTGTTAATAAACGCACCATTGATAGCCACATTAAGAAATTGCGTAAAAAGCTCAGTGATATTAGTGAGGGAAAAGACTGGGTGCAATCAGTATATGCTGCTGGTTATCGTTTAGTACTTTAGGATAGTTCTAATAAATTAAATCTATTTCAACTTCCTTTTTTTTTGCACATTTTTTGCTGTTTCTGTTGTTACTATCATTTTTGAAAAAGAATCTGTAAAGCAACAGGAGTTTTTATGAAAAATTATACTAAGCTAATTTTAGCTATCACAGTAATAATATCAACATCGAACTTAGTTCAAGCGAAAGATACTGACCGTAGTAAAAATGGCCCTCCCCAAAGGCCTAACTTTGAATCAATAGATATCAATGAGAATGGAGAAATTGATTTTGATGAGTTTTCATCGCAAAAACTTCCTCACGGTGATCCTCAAACAATTTTTGACACCATTGATACTGATAGTAATGGCATTATAAGTAACAAAGAATTTGTTAACCATAAGCCGCCACAACGAAAAAAGCGCAAAGGGGGGCAGTCATGATAGATGCATTGAACGCTGGTATGCCGATGCCACCTCCACCAAGATCAGGTTCGGATAAAGCCCTAACTGAAGAGCAACAAACTTTAATTTCAGAAACCTTAGCTGAGTATGATGTTGACAATCTTACTGAAGCTGATGCGCTAAGTATTACTGAAGCATTTGCAGAAGCCGGTATTCAACCTAGTTTGGCTCTTGAAAAAGCTGTGTCAAACTCAGGATTCGAAGCAAAAGCTATTGGTGATTTAGCCAAAGTATCTGGGGAAGGCAATAGACCGCCACCACCACCTCCACAACAAAGTACTGAAGAAATAACCTCTATGGTTGATTACTTAGCAGAGCTTATGGAAGAGAAATTAGCGGTGAATAACGGTAGTTCTTTGAGCGATGAAGATAAACAGTCAATATTGGCACAGATATTTGAAAAGTTTGATATTAAAGATGGAGACTCCATTATTAATACTACGGCGTAAATTCCAGTCTTTCATTTGTGAGTCTTAAATTGATACTAACGGAAGCGTAACCTTGACAAAGGGTTACGCTTTTTTTACATGTTCCTCATTTGTTACACATTGTTTGCACTTTCATTTAATAAAGTGAAGGTCTTAAGAAGTTAAAATAGAGATTAACAAATGAAATACCATTCTTTTTTATCATATTCGTTATTTCTAAGCAGTAGCCTGTTAGTTGGTTGTGGTGGTTCTAGCGATGAAAACGATAGAGCTGATATTACAGAGCCTTCAACCACATCAACTTTAGTTATCAATGAAATTGTAGCTAATGCAGCTGATGGTGGTAACGACTGGATTGAACTTTATGCGCTAGAAGGTTCAATCGATTTATCAAGTTATACTGTAGTAGATGACAATGAAGAGCATATCGCACAAGCTCTACCTTCTGTAACGCTATCGGAAGGTGAATTTATAGTTATTCAAGCGATAGATGAGGAAGATACCCCGCCTACCGATGGCTACTATGTTACTTTCAAATTGGGTAGCGATGATGCTGTAAGGCTGTTGAATAATGATGTTCAAGTCGATGAACTTGATTGGGAAGATGGCGATGCGCCTGAAGGTTTTAGTTATGGTTTATTCATTGACGGCTCTGGTACTGCTCAAATGTTGTCGCCCACAGCTGGCGAGGTTAATAAAGAAGTTAGTAGCGAAGACCCCGTTATACTCGATGTAATACTTAATGATAATGCACCGCTGCGTATTAACGAAATAGTAGCAAATGACAGTGCGGGTGGTTACGACTGGATAGAGCTTTATGTTACGGGGGCAGAGGCTGTTCAATTAGGCAATTACACAATAGCCGACGAAAATGAAGAATTATTCGCGTTACCTGACGTAACTCTTGCTTCAGGCGAATTCTATAGAGTTTATGCTACAACAGACGTTGTTGCAGACTTAGAAACCGTTAGTTTTAAACTGGGCAATAGCGACCAAGTCAGTTTGTTCTTAGGCGATGATTTAATTGATAAGCTTAAATGGTCTAAAGGCCAAGCGCTTATCGGGCAGAGTTATGGCCGTTTTCCTGATGGAAGTGATGGTACTCATACGCTTGAACCTTCACCAATGACAAGTAATAGTGAAGCAACTCACGGACCATTATTGATCAATGAAATTGTGGCCAGTGATATAAATGCAGGCAACGATTGGTTTGAGTTATATAACAATAGTAGTGCAAATATTTCATTAGCAGATTATAAAGTTATTGATGAAAGTGACGATATTGAACCAGTAACATTGCCTGATGTCGTGTTAGCTCCGAATGAATATATCGTTATTTATGCAACGGATGTAGATCCTAGTGACCATTATGTTCCCTTTAAACTGGGAAAAACAGATGAACTAAGCCTTATATTAAATGATGAAACCGTTGATTACATTGATTGGGATGACAGTGATGTACCGGCAGGTTTTAGTTATGGCTTAACGGTTGATGAAGATGCAAGTGTAGTTAGCTGGGATAAAGACTTTTTAACGCCAACTAAAGGCAGTCAAAATGAACTCGCTACTGCGTTTAATTCAAGCGTTGTCCATGATTTATCTATCAATATCACCACAGAAAACTGGCTAGATATTTTAGCTAACCCACTAGACGAAGAATATCATGAAACAAGTATTACCTTTAATGGCATAACGTTAGACAGTGTGGCTATTCGTACTAAAGGTGGCTCAAGTTTACGAAGCGTTGCGCAAACAACCAGCGACAGATATAGCTTTAAGATCGATATTAATGAATATGTTGATGGGCAGAAATTCTTTGGGCTGAAAAAGTTCACCTTACAAAACTCCTTTAATGACCCTTCATATATGCGTGAAGTGATTGCCTATGAGCTACTTGACGAAATGGGCGTGGCAACTCCAAAACATGCTTATGTGAATGTATATGTGAATGATGAACTCTTTGGCTTTTATCTTATGGTTGAGGCGATTGATGGCGAGTTTTTAGAAAATAATTTTGCCAATTCAAATGGTGATCTTTACAAGCCCGATGGTGTTGGTAGTGATCTTAAATGGATCAATAATAACATTGAAAGTTACAGCGATATTAATTTGCAAACCAATGAAGACACCACAGATAACGGTGCATTTATTAACTTTGTTGAGCAAATGGATAATGGCGCTACGGAGGTTATTGATGTCGATAGCTTACTGAGATATATGTCGGTGAGCGTAGCATTATCTAACCTAGACAGTTATCACGGAACATTGGCGCATAACTATTACATTTATGAGCAAGATGGTGTATTTGGCTTATTACCTTGGGATTTCAATGAAGCTTTTGGATCTTTTAATATGGATTGTAATGGCGTTGATGTAAGAGAACTTTATATCGACGAGCCAACAAGTGGTGCGCTTGCTGATAGACCTATTGTGGGTAATGTATTTGCTGATGAAGATAACTTAGCTATTTATCATGAGTATTTATGGCAGTTAATCGACGGGCCACTAGCGAGTGATACTTTCAACACACGTGTTAACGAAATAGCTGATTTAATCGGCGATCATGTTGCTAATGACCCAACAGCATTTTATAGCGCAAGCGAATTTGAACAAAACCTTGACTCAACTGTTAGCCGATTCTTTGGGCTAACAGAATTCATCAACTATCGCGTGGATAATATGACCCAACAATTACAAGGTGATTTACCTAGTGCAGGAAATGGTAATGGATTTTGTGGTAACTGATATTAACGTTAACCCTCATTAATAATTTTATTGGCAGAGTTGAACTGGTCTCAATACCGTTCAATTCTGTCAAATTATTCTCAATCAATAACTAATTATTTGAGCGATAAAACAATGAAAAATATACAGGCTAAGCGCGAAAATTTCAACGACAGTACTTTTACTCACGTTGCAAATGTTAGTGCCTTAAAAGCGATAAACCTTAAAGAAAAAATAACATTGAAAAAAGCAGTGGGGGTTATAGATCAGTCTATAGATAAAGCACTCAGTTTATTTCAAAGTCATGGTTTAAATGACCTTGATGCTGCTAATTTGATGAATAGAGTTGATAGTAAGTTTATCCTACCCATTTCATTTCTTCCCGATGTACTTGCTCAACTAAAGACACATTACAGTGTGCTTGAAATCAATAACAAACGTATCTCTGCTTATCACAATCAATACTTTGACACGCCTGATATGACGTTGTACCAAGATCACCATAATGGAAAATTAAACCGCTATAAAGTAAGACGCAGACTTTATGTAGATACCAATACGAGTTATTTAGAGGTAAAACTAAAAAACAACAAAAAGCGTACCATAAAAAGTCGAATTAAACTTACCGGTCAATCGGCTGAATACACACGTTGTGCAAAGTTTATTGAAGAACAAATGCAAATTAACGTGAACAATATGAACCTTCGTCATTTAGACATTAGCCAACAAGGTGGCTACAAAAGAATTGCACTCGCTAATGAAGCACAAGCCGAGCGATTAACATTAGACTTTGACCTTTGGTACCAAGACCGAAGAGGGAATAATAACGTAAAACTACCCGGTTTTTTTATTGCAGAACTTAAGCAAAATAAAAAGTCAAAACGTTCGCCTTTTTATCAACTAATGTCTGCTAACCATATTTTTCCTACGTCTTTTAGTAAGTACTGTATTGGCTGCGCATTACTCTATAAATCGTCAATAAAATCAAACCGTTTTAAATCCATTTTGTCTCGAATAGAGAAGTTTAATCAAATCAAACCCACCACATTTTTAAAGAGTAATTAATATGACTGAATTAGATCTCGTTTTCGCTTCTCGCTTTTTAGTAAACCTATTGTCGTTAGTATTATTGTGTTACGCCTGTTATTACCGAGTGAGCAAAAACTCAACGGTAGCCAGTTCTTTTATTTTATTTGGTGTCGGTATTTTTATTATCACCTACCTACTGCATGGCATAGATATGTCTATGGAGTTTTCTTTCGGTTTGTTTGCAGTATTTACTATGCTGAGATACCGAACAGAGTCTATTTCCATCAAAGAAATGACCTATCTATTTTTGGTTACCGCGATTGCGTTATTAACATCAGTTGGGCAGATGAACTTAATTGATTTGATGATCCTCAACAGTGTTATTTGTTTGCTCGCCTTTGTCATGGATCTAGGAATTCTTGGTAATAATTATCTCACGCAAAGTATTTGTTACGAACGTATTGAAAATATTAAACCAGAAAATAGAACTAAGTTAATTGACGATTTAAGAGAACGTACAGGTTTACAAGTTGAAATGGTTGAGGTTGAGCATATCGACTTTCTTCGTGATACCGCGCAACTTAAAGTCAGCTACCTTCCACAAACTGAATACATTGAAAAATACCCTAGTGAAAATGTTAGCCCATTAAAGTTGAGAACATAATAATGCGCTATTTAATCAATTCATTATTAATAATGATAGTCATATTCTGTTCTGCTGTAAGTACTCATGTTTGGTCAAAAAAGATAAAAGTAAGTGGTGATTTAATGTTAGATCATGACAACTATGAATCAGGCTTTTTGGAAGATGGTGATAGTTCTATGCAACTATCAGAGATTAGGCGTGCACGTTTAAGTTTTAAAACCGAATTGATGGATGATTGGAAGGCAAAACTAAAAGTAGGTTTTTCTGATGACAACGCAGAAATAAAGGATGCCTATATAAAATATAAGGGCTGGGAATGGGCTGACCTCACTATTGGTAAACAAAAAGAAGGCTTTGGTTTAGAAAAACTTGCCCATTCTCGCGATGCATTAATGATAGAGCGAAGCATAGTTACCTCAGCATTAGCGCCAGGCAGATCACTAGGTATAAATTTATTAGGTGGTGAAACAGCATATAACTGGCAGTTAGGCTATTTTCAACCTGATGAAAACGAAAGCGCCACAGCTATTACCGGTAGGTTTGCATGGTTGCCTTGGAGACATGAAAATGAATTAGTGCATATTGGATTTTCCTTTAGCGAACGTGATCTTGATGGTAGTGAGTTTCGAATTAATGAAACAATGGAAGTGCACACCTCGGATTCATTAATCGAGGGTGAAAAGCTACTTGCAAATAAAGAGTCGCTTCAAGGTATTGAGTTTTTATGGCAACAATCTGGCTTTACAGCGATGGCTGAATGGCAACAAGCCAAGGTAACCGATACCGATAATGTCGAATATGATTATCGAGGGGGTTACCTACAAATGAGTTACCAATTCTCTGGTGAAAACAGAAAGTATAAAAAGGGTGAATTAGGCAAAGTGACCACCCGAGGTTGGGAGTTAACTAGCCGATATAGTCAATTTGAATTAGTCGAAGAAGCTAACGAGGTGAAAATATATTCTGTGGGCGTCAATTATACTGTTAACGAGAACTTAAAATTCATGGGTGATTATATTAACGCTAACCAGTTTGACGGTAACAATAAACTCAGCTCAGATAATGCGATTTCACTCAGGGCTCAATATACTTTTTGATTAAGTTAAAGGTACTTCTACTTTGTTTTTAAAAGGCTATGCGACGTCAATATACGCCATAGATCATTCAAATCCATATCTTTTTCATTCTAGTAAAGCTGTCACTTATTGTTTCCATAATGTCCATGTTTAATAACGTTTATCTACCAAATATGGACATTTGGACTTCCCATACTTTATTAGAGAAATTGCTAAATGCATAAAAAGCCTTTTAAAGTTAATTTAAACGGTAAAAAAGCAGTTAAGCTTCAGAAATTAATATCTTAAAGCTAATGATTTTATCGTATTTTTGTTTGTTCAGCATGTTCAATTGTGACATATTCGTGAATTTAACAAGGCCTAAAAGTCGGATTCGTAACAGTTGGAGTGATTCCGCTTCGATCTAGGATATAACCGCAAAGCTAGTTGCAACTCCACCTCACTTTGGGGGCGGAAGCGCCTTAGACTTAATACTCTAAATTTGTTTAATAATTGGATGATTCCAATGTCCGCTTTGGGGATTTGATATCTAACGCTATGTAAAAGTTTTAGGTATAAATTCAGTTGTGAATAGATGTGATTTTTTAAGTGAAAAATGAAGATTTAGGATCTCTGAACTGCCGTTAATACTCAAAAGATAACTTCCGTTTTTGGCTAGCTCCTGAAGGTTTGGTGTTGATACCAAAAGCTTCCGCCTTGCGCACCAAAGAGCCGTTAGGGTGTGATTGAAATATTAAGTTTCTAAAGTTAAATCAAAGTGCATGCACCAGACGGTTCAAAGGGCTGTAGCTGCCACTTTGCTGACCAAATACTGAAACTAAAAAGCAGCCTTTTAAGGACTGCTTAGTGCCTTGAGTTCAAATGGTGAATGCAACGCTATCCTTAAAGTAAAGGAGCGTAGCCATGAAAAGAAGACCTCGTATAATTTATACTGCTCAGCAAAGAGCATTAA
>Ga0209395_1001854_pt1 | contig 28838 bp, 30 predicted proteins | sample GOMGulsemesocosm_3_FD_184635 | JGI IMG/M metagenome (GOLD analysis project Ga0209395, IMG submission 184635) | Methane-oxidizing microbial communities from mesocosms in the Gulf of Mexico - GOM9D Gulf of Mexico (SPAdes) (version 2) | ecosystem: Environmental > Aquatic > Marine > Cold seeps... | reverse complement strand
TTAATTGGCGTCCCCTAGGGGTTTCGAACCCCTGTTACCGCCGTGAAAGGGCGGTGTCCTAGGCCACTAGACGAAGGGGACACACGATAAATCAACAATCAATTTGGTGGAGCTATGCGGGATCGAACCGCAGACCTCTTCACTGCCAGCGAAGCGCTCTCCCAGCTGAGCTATAGCCCCTCAAACCAATTTACTGCTTAGGTGGATGACTCTCCCTAAGCAACGAGGCGCATTCTATGCACCCCAAGCAAAAGAGTCAACCCATTTTTTAAGAATTAATTCTAGCTGTTACAAATTTAACCGCTTCGCCGATTCTTTGAACGCTACGGGTCTTTCCGACGAGTTTTAGCGTCACATCCAGTGAAGGCGACTGCCCTGCCCCGGTAATAGCAACACGTAAAGGCATACCTACTTTACCCATACCAACTTCTAATTCAGTGGCCGTATCTTCTATTACCTGATGTAAGTTCTCCAAAGACCATTGTTCTAGCGCTTCTAGTTTAGTCGCTACTAACTGTAGTGGTTCTAACGCAACACCGCGTAAATGCTTTTTAGCCGCTGTAGCATCAAAGTCTTCAAAGTCTTCATAACAATAACGACTTCCGGCAGCCAACTCTTTAAGCGTATTTACTCGCTCGCCCATTTCGGTAACAATCTCCGTTAATGCAGGACCATTAGTGATGTCGATACCCTGATCGTCCATATGCCATTGTAGATAGCTAGCAACATGAGTCGGCTCGGCTGTCTTAATATAGTGGTTGTTTAACCACAATAGTTTTTCGGTATTAAAGCCTGACGCCGCTTTATTAATAGCATCTAATGAAAAGTACTCTTTCATCTCGTCGATAGAGAACACTTCTTGGTCGCCATGTGACCAACCTAAACGAACAAGATAGTTCAGTAGTGCTTCAGGTAGGAAACCATCATCTCTATATTGCATAACGCCGACAGCGCCATGACGCTTAGACAGCTTTTTGCCGTCATCACCTAAGATCATCGAGACGTGAGCATATTCAGGGATCGGTGCATTTAACGCTTTTAAGATATTAATCTGGCGCGGCGTATTGTTGATATGATCTTCACCACGTACCACATGCGTGATTTCCATATCCCAATCGTCGATCACCACACAAAAGTTATAGGTCGGACTACCATCGGTGCGTTGAATGATTAAATCATCCAGTTCGCTATTTTGAGTAGTAATAGTACCGCGAACGTGATCCGTAAAGGTGATTTCGCCAGTTTGTGGCGTTTTGAAACGAATAACGTGATCAACATCCGTCGGGTAGTCGGTCAACGCTCGACAACAACCATCGTAACGAGGCTTCTCGCCATTTGCCATTTGCTCTTCACGCATCGCGTCTAAACGCTCTGATGGACAGTAACAACGATAGGCCTTGTCTTCTTCTAATAGCTGACCGATGAGTCCTTTATAGCGATCGAAGCGCTTAGTCTGATAATAAGGTCCTTCATTCCACTCAAGCCCTAACCATTCCATGCCTTCCATAATCGCATCAATAGCCGCTTGGGTTGAACGTTCGATATCAGTGTCTTCGATACGCAGGACAAATTCACCGCCCAACTTTTGAGCCACTAACCAAGAGTATAATGCAGTACGAGCGCCACCTACGTGTAAATAACCGGTAGGACTTGGAGCAAAACGAGTTTTGATTGTCATAATCAATAATAACCTTATAAAGAAACCGCCAAATTAATGGCAAAATATTGCGCAGTATTTTAGCAAGTTAAGCAAGGACTAGAAACTACAAACATCACAAATGACTAAAAAGAATAAAGAAGAGTAAGTTTTCACGCTTAAAACCGTTAAATATAGTATTGAAAGAGCAAAGTTAATCGTTTTTCACACAAACTGCTGTAAAAGTCAGCGTCTAAGCTTTTTGTGCAAAAAAACCGTTGACTCTAAATGGAGTCTCTCTATAATACGGCTCCGAAACAACGAGACATTCATCGAATATCAAGTTGCTTTAAAAGATAGTCCCGGACGATTAGCTCAGTTGGGAGAGCATCGCCCTTACAAGGCGAGGGTCACTGGTTCGAGCCCAGTATCGTCCACCATTCTTTAATCAGAGAATTAAAACATTGGTTATCCCCTGAGGACGATTAGCTCAGTTGGGAGAGCATCGCCCTTACAAGGCGAGGGTCACTGGTTCGAGCCCAGTATCGTCCACCATTCTTTAATCAGAGAATTAAAACATTGATTATCCCCTGAGGACGATTAGCTCAGTTGGGAGAGCATCGCCCTTACAAGGCGAGGGTCACTGGTTCGAGCCCAGTATCGTCCACCATTCTTTAATCAGAGAATTAAAACATTGATTATCCCCTGAGGACGATTAGCTCAGTTGGGAGAGCATCGCCCTTACAAGGCGAGGGTCACTGGTTCGAGCCCAGTATCGTCCACCATTCTTTTCTCGATAATCCCTAGTACACCCCCCTTTAATACGTTAACTCCCGTTTAGTAAACATCAATACGCCCTCGCTGGTCTATTCGATTTTAAATAGCGTTCTATATTGTCTCAACCTAATACCAATTCCGATAATGATACCATAGGTGTATTATACCAATTTCATTGGCTATGTTCCCGTTAACTGTGTCTGTAATGCCAATAGATTGTTTTCATTGGCTTTCTCATGAGTCTAGAAAAACCTAAACCAACCAAGATAGTTCGATAGATATTTTGTGGTCACACCGTTAAATCGACTCATCCATCTACGTAGTCGACTGTGATACGCGTTAACATTTTGAATATGAAATACTTTATCCTTGACCCACTCACCTTTGGAGAACGTTAGTATCTTATGATCTAGTTTCATCTCCTTCATCACCACGCTATAAGAACGAAAACCATCGGTGCAAACCACTGAATCTGTAGAGATTATTTCCTTTAGTAATTCATGCAACGTACTCGCACTCTCACTTTCAAGGCACTTATCAAAGGTTTGTTTTTGACGGTCCCTTGCTATTAGCACTGGTACCCAATCGCCTTTAGCTCGACCTCGACCCGCTTGATCTCGACCTATTTTATGTGCTGGATGACTAAGATCGTGAGAGCCTTTTTCTGAATATCGAAAGAGTGTTTCATCAATCTCTACAATCCCAGAGAAGCAAGTCGCTTTGACTTTGTTTGGTAACGATAAGAAACGATGTCGCCACAGAAATGAAGTTTTTTGCGCTATATTACAATGCCTAGCGCTGCTTCTAATCGTTTCGCTATCTATCATGCAGGTAACATATTTTCGCCAACGCTCAGGTTTCCTCTATCGATAAAAAGGCGTGTTCGTCGTACACATGAATGTTTTTATGCAAGTTTTACATTTATACCGTTGTCGCCCATTAATTTTACCATGGCGCTTTATTTGATCATGATGACAGTGAGGGCACTCTGGCGCTGCTGCCAAATTATGCTCTAATAACTCAATGCTGTCATTACCCTTTATGACGTCGCTTAGAAACGTTGCTAGCATTTCCTGCTGTTGCAACGACAGTTCACATACATCTTGCTCAAGCTGTTGTAATAACGCATCCATCACATACCTCGACATGTCTGCTTACGCTATCGTTAGTATAGACACATTAAAGTAGAACAGAGCCAATGCAATTGGTATAAGCAGGCTTAGCCAAGATGGAGTTTGTGACCTTATCCGTATTTTTAGCGGATTAAACATTCATCTCCCGTGTCATCTATAGTATGCTGCGCGCCAATCAGAGGTCATTATATAAATCGCCGACGTTACCCTAAGCCAGCTAACGTCATCGTCAGACCCTCACCTATTGATCCCCCTATTAATCATTTATTGAGTATACCCATGATTTCAGATCCTGCTATTGCTGCGCGCATCGAAAATAGCCAAAGCCGAATTACCAAAGCGATATTTCCTTTTACGACCAATCACCACAACACCCTTTTTGGCGGTCAAGCGTTAGCCTGGATGGACGAGGCGGCCTTTATCGCAGCGACGCGTTTTTGTCGAAAACGCTTAGTCACCGTCTCTTCCGATAGAATAGATTTTAACCACCCTATTCCTGGTGGTAGCTTAGTCGAGCTTGTCGGCAAGGTGGTCCATGTCGGGCGAACTAGCTTGAAAGTGGAAGTGAATATTTACGTCGAAGACATGTACCAAGACAACTGCCAGAAAGCCATCACCGGCTCCTTTAGTTTTGTTGCAGTGGATGAAGATGGCAAACCAATACCCGTTCTACCGGTATAAAGGCCGCTACAATCCCGTGACGGCGTCGCCTACCAGCGGGTTTGTGGCGCGCTCTTGACCAAAGGTAGAGTTTGCGCCGTGGCCACAAATAAATTCCACCTCATCACCGAGCGGCCATAGATTGTTGCATATCGAATTAATCAATTGCTGGTGATTGCCTTGCGGAAAGTCAGTTCTCCCCATAGACCCAGCAAACAATACGTCACCGACCCACGCCAATTGAGCTTCTTTAGAATGAAACACGACATGGCCCGGTGTATGACCAGGGCAATGGAGTACATCCAACGACTCATTACCAACAGTCACCTGATCATTTTCATTTAACCAACGCGTAGGTAGAAAGCCTTCACACTGGGGAAAGCCAAACATTTGTGCTTGTTGGTCGAGCGCGTCAATCCAAAATTTATCCCCTAAGTGTGGCCCTTCAATTGGCACATTTAAGCTTGTCGCCAATTGCGCGGTGCCTCCGACATGGTCTATATGGGCATGGGTAAGTAATATTTTTTTAATTGAGAGCTGCTGAGCACGGATAACTTGCTCAATTTTTTCGATATCACCGCCAGGATCAATCACCGCACCAATATTAGTTTCATCGCACCAAATAACGGTGCAATTTTGGGAAAAAGCGGTAACCGGGACTATTTTGTATTTCAACATAAAATGATTCTTATCCTTCACGAAGTTAATCTATGGATTATACTATATCTTTATATAAGTAAGTAATTTAAGGTGATAGATGAATAATTTCGCTGGCGGCCAAATTTAAACCGTTATAAACTCATGTAACTTGAACAGGGAGTCAGTTATTTTACATATAAATTTGCATTGGGCGATCGCAAAAACACTGGCTATTACGTTCCTATTTGCCTTTAATAGCTATGCTGACTATTGTACAACAACGCCACAAACCTCTCAGCCATCGTCGTTTGAGCTGGCACAAGTTAAAGACAAAGACTTCCCCGATCTCGATAGTAAAATTATTCGTCATATAAATATCCGACGTTATAACGTATTTGATCCAGACAACCCGAAAGAGAACAACGCTATTTTCCGTTGGCTCAATGGCCTTCATATCATCTCGACTGAACAAACTATCGCTGAAGATCTACTCTTTGTTAAAGGAACTGCTTATCGCGATGTACTCTTGAGCGAGTCGGAACGGATCTTACGCCAACGCAAATATATTTTTGATGCCAGCATTAAGCCTATTGCAGTCTGTAATAAGTATGTCGATATCGAAGTCGCGACCCGTGATACATGGACTATTACACCAGGGTTTAGTGTCTCAAGAAGCGGAGGGGAAACCAGCACAAAGGTTTCACTAACCGAGTCTAACCTTTTTGGCACAGGCAAATTGTTGTCTTTTTCCAAAGCTAATACCAATGAGCGCACAGAATATACCTTGCGCTATAAAGATCCCAATATAGCAGGTACTCGGCGTACCACCGCCGTAGAATTGAGCGAGAACAGTGACGGCCAGCGACAATTGTTAACCTTTTCCTTGCCCTTCTATTCATTGGACAGTAAAAAAAGTTACGGCTTTAGCTATCAGAATGAACAACGCCTCGATCCTATTTATGTTCAAGAAGACAAAATCTACGAAATAAAACACAAACTTCGTCATTACGATCTCTATTTCGGTAAATCGCAGGGTTATCAGAACAACAAAACCAAACGTTGGCGTTATGGCCTTAGCTATCAAATAGACCGCCTTAGTCATTCATTTACTGACGATCGCCAACAAACGGAACGTCGCCTCATATATCCTTGGGTCGAATACAGCAGCTTAGCCAATAATTTTACCAAGATTCAAAACTATCGCTCAATTAAGCGTACCGAAGATTTAAATTTGGGTCGTAGCCTACATATTAAATTAGGCTACAGTCCGCATAGCCTCGCGGATGATGATAGCCGTTTTATCTTTAGCTTTGGCTCTAAAAATGCCTTCAAACATGAAAACCAATTAGTGACAGCCTCAGCAAATATCCAAGGATACTGGAATAAATCGGCAGCAAAGGGACAGGGGATTCTGACCAAGCTTAACGCCGGATATTATAACTTCATCAATGAAGACTGGGTCTTTTATACCGGCGTTAAAGTCAATCACTTGATTAACCCCCTTGTCGAGCAACAGCTATTTCTAGGTGGTGAGACGGGGATCCGCGGTTATCCAGTGCGCTTTAGCGAAGGAACAAAGAATATCGTGTTGTCATTTGAGCAACGCTATTACAGCGACAGTTATTGGTTGCAACTGGTGCGAGTCGGCGCGGCGGCGTATCTCGATGTTGGACGCTCTTGGCAGCCACAACAGGCCTCATCACCAAGAAATAACGGTTGGTACTCGAGCATTGGCATTGGCCTAAGGTTGACCCCGAGCCGAGTCGACGCCAATCACATCATCCACATCGATTTGGCTACCCCTCTAAATGAGCGTGACAGCCTTAAAAAGACCCAATTTTTAGTTAAGGTAAAACAATCTTTTTAAATAGCGACCAAAGAGATAGAAAACTGCTACCATGCGGCGTTATTTAGCAACTGAGAGTGATCATCTTGCAATCCATGACCCTAACCGGCAACGAGATAGACATTTGGCTCATCGAGCCACAGCATATTGATGCAACTGCACTGGCCGACTATCAGCTGTTGCTTAGTGAGCAAGAGCTAACACGGGCCCAAAGAAAGCTTCGCCCAAAGGATCAGCACGATGCCATCATTACGCGTGCGTTTGTCCGCAGTGTCCTGAGTCACTATGAGCCTATCGCTCCGCAGCAATGGAGTTTTGGTATCGGGTTCAATGGCAAGCCATTTATTGAAAACCCCGATATCAATTTAGAGTTTAACCTGTCTCATGCTACCAATCTCATTGTGTGCGCGGTCACAAGAAAGCAGGCACTTGGCATCGACGTAGAATATATTCGGCGCAAGAGTGACACCTACAAGCTAGCCGATCGCTATTTTAGTGCCAGCGAAGTACAAGACTTACAAGCGTTGCCCCACGCGCAGCAAGCCATTGATTTCTACCATTACTGGACGCTTAAAGAAGCCTACATTAAGGCGTGCGGGGATGGTCTTGCGATACCACTCGGTCACTTTAGTTTTTCTATTGCTAACGACCATAGCGTATCGATTAGCTTTGATGAAAAGCGCAACGACAATCCACAACATTGGCAACATTATTTATTTCATCCGACAGCGGATCACAAAATGGGACTAAGTGTTCGTGTTGATAGTAAACAACCACTTACCATAACAATGCGTCAGTTCAGTGATTTACATTCATCACACGTTACCACACTACCGCTATAGTAAATCGCTAGTCTCTATCGAGTGAAAGCTATCAGCCGATTGAATGAGCGCATTAGCCGTCAGTTTGAGTACGCCATAGACACTCGATTTAACACCGTGATTTTCGCGAAGCTCATCCAATAACATCGCAAAATCGCCATCACCCGACAGTAAAACAACTTCATCGACCTGTGACGCCGCGCGTAACATATCGATGGTGATCCCAACATCCCAGTCCCCTTTAGCACTACCATCGGCGCGTTGAATAAAAGGCTTTAGTTTCACCATAAACCCTATATGCTGTAACGCACTCTGAAATTTTTGTTGCGACACGTCACCGCGATCTATCGCATAGGCAAACGCCTGAACAACGTTCCCTTGCTCACCTAATGTTTGCCATAGTCGGCGATAATTAAATGGCCGGCCAAATGTATCGCGTGTGGTGTAATAAATATTTTGTACATCAACAAATACTGCTATTTTCTTCAATGTGTTCCCCTTCCAACAATGCAATGAACTAAAATCTAAACTATGCGAGGTGGATGCCAATTAATCAACACCATAACCTAAGCTTTCTGCTACAATACGCGCCAATTATTTTTTAAGCCAAGGCTAATTCTGTGCAATCGACTGACTTTTCAACATTACCACTAAATCCTTCACTCCTAGAGAACCTCACAACATTAGGTTACCAAGAGATGACGCCAATCCAAGCACAAAGCTTGCCGGCTATTTTAGCGGGTAAAGACGTGATTGCACAGGGTAAAACGGGTTCAGGTAAAACTGCAGCCTTCGCGCTGGGTTTATTGCATAACTTAGACGTTAAAAAATTTCGCGTACAATCGTTGGTGCTATGCCCTACCCGCGAACTTGCCGACCAAGTTGCAAAAGAAATCCGCAAGGTAGCGCGTTCTATTCACAACATCAAAGTACTGACCTTATGTGGTGGCACGCCAATGGGACCACAGATTGGTTCATTAGAACATGGCGCACACATCATCGTTGGCACCCCAGGACGTATTGAAGATCATCTGTCTCGTGGCCGCTTAAAGCTCGACAACCTCAATACTTTGGTACTCGATGAAGCCGATCGCATGCTCGAAATGGGCTTTCAGTCAGCATTAGATCTTATCTTTTCATTGTGCCCGGAGAATCGTCAGAACTTGCTGTTTAGCGCCACCTTCCCAGAGTCGGTTAAGCCTATCGCCAAGCGATTAATGAACGATCCGGTAAGCATCGAAGTAGCATCAACACACGATAACGAAAGCATTAGCCAGTCGTTCTTTAAAGTTGATGACAATCGTCATCGTGCCCATGCCGTCAGACTATTGCTCCAAGAAGCGCAAAGCGAGTCTACTGTTATTTTTTGTACCACCAAACGTGATGTGCAAGATCTAGCGCATCAACTCAAAGACTACGGTTTTAGCGTGATGGCACTGCACGGCGATCTAGAGCAACGTGATCGTGACCAGACGCTGGTTCGTTTTGCTAATAAAAGCATAAATGTGTTGGTGGCGACAGATGTAGCTGCACGTGGCCTAGACGTCGAGAATTTAGATGCGGTGATCAACTACCACATCTCAATTGACCCAGAGATTCATGTTCACCGTATCGGTCGCACAGGACGCGCTGGCGGCACAGGTAAAGCGTACTCATTATTTGCCGAGAAAGAATTTAACAAAATCGGGCGTTTAGAAGAATTCCTAAATATCACCGTAGAACCTCAAGCACTCCCTGACAACAGCGTACTTGATTTACCATTGCAAACACCAGCAATGACTACATTACAAATCGATGGTGGTAAGAAGCAGAAAGTACGTGCTGGGGACATTCTTGGGGCTCTGACCTCAAACGGCGGCATCGCCGGTAGCGATGTGGGTAAAATCCAACTGGGTGACAGCTGGGCTTATGTTGCTGTCAAAAGCCAGGTCGCCAACGTTGCTCTAACAAAAATAAGCGAAGGTAAACTCAAAGGCCGTACCTTCCGCGTGCGTAAATTGAAATAATAGATAGCAAATGATAAGCAGTGGCACAATACTTTTTTATGCCACTGCTTATTACACTCCTACCCGTCATACACCATTTTTCAAAACCGTCTCTATTTTTATCTTTTCGATGCCCCAGCTATCTCCATACTGGAACTTTTCATAGTTGCATTCTCTTTTACGTCCTTTATCGTCATATTAATTTAAAACCTCAAACAGTTATATTTTTATGCCGTAGATACCGAGTGAAGTGTCACGGGGAAAGTTTGCTTTGTCAGTTATCTTTTAACCTGGTTTGTAAAAACACACATAACATACTATTTTTATTCCATGGGATGCTTAAGTTATATCGACAGCGGAAAAGTAAGCGTTCCAACTGTACGAATGTAAAATGTTCAATTGAGTTTGGAGGGTCGTATAGGATTTAGATTTTGGATTGTGAGCGCTGTAAAAGTATTTTTCGGAATTACTGCTATTCTATTTATCGTGCAATTACTCAAGCAACACTCGGTTCAAGAGTTTATCAATCTCGAAAAGGAGTTGAGTGCGCACTTTGTAATGATACTCAGAAATCTGGTGAAGAGAACACATAAAGCCCATCAAGTGACGACTCGCAACGCTATCACATTGGTTGCAAAATAAATAATGGCGCAACGAATGTGCCAGCATTGCTCACTGCTTATGGGGGCGTTGAGGCTATAGAATTTATAAATTTTAAATGTCATAACCCCAAAGTATGTCGCTGAGAGCTATTGATTGAAATAAATCGCTCTATACTGCACTAGATTTCACGAAGATGCGGGTTTTTTGCCGTAAATCAACCAAAATTTAATGGCTGTTTTTCTTAACTGATAAATTCTACAGCCTCGTGACAAGTCTAGGAGGACCAGACTGTGAATATTAATGCGACATTATTGGGGCAATTTATATTTGTCTTGGCGATAATTTTGACCTTTGCAGGATACTATTTTGGTAAACGTAAAACAGAAACGCCAAAATTGATGGCAGCGATTGGATTCGTGTCAGCTTTTGTACCGCCACTCGGAATTATTTTTTTAATGGTAATGGCGTTCAAGAAGGATTTACCGAAAGAGTCTATTAGCTCCTTGTAGTTCAACTTGTAACAACAGCGCCTCAAATGCGATGCGGCAAATTACCCCGGTTTTGCAAAGGGCGCAAAAACAACGAGCTAAAGTGTCACGCTTTAAGCGGGCGCTATATTTCTTATTGAGCTTCGGAGTGCTGGTTAATTCATATGTTTGAACCGAGTTCTAAACAAACAATACTTTTTGTATTTGAGTTCACGTCTGAATTAGCTCTGCGTGGTGGTTTTAGGAAATTGCATGAACGTGTTGAGCATGCAGAATTGGCAGTTAGAATCCTAGACGATGGGAAGAGACATTTACGTATTACACGTGAGCTTCCTCAAGACGAAGCAACCATCGAAAAATCAAAAATTCAGATTGCAAGTGCAAGATCATGAATTTTCCGTTTTGGGCTAAAGTGTGAACAAATAGACTCCTTATCTATAGGAGTCTTAAATGCTATCAGCCTTTAATGAAAATCCTTCGATTAACTTATTTTCCCAATAGACTCTTCATGACTTCTTTTAAGCGAGGAATAATACCCACTTTAATCTCTGTCGGCGCTTGATATTCAGCTTCGCTATCAGGGTTAACCAACACCTTGGCCTTCTCCAAAAACTCGTCAAGTGAACTGGCAATTAGCGTGCGTTGTTTGTTGCCGGCTACTTCGCTGACCACTTCGCCGCTATTGTTATCAATCGATAACATGGTGTCACTGTTCACCACGCAACCAATGAACACCGTAGGCGAGTGTTTTAGCTTTTTCTGCATTAATAAATGGCCGATAATATTTTCACCAAGGCGGCTTAAATCTTCGTCATTCCACACTTGGAGTAGCTCTATTTGCATTTCATCGACGATCACAAACATTGAGCCGCTGTAACCCGAACCATAATATGAGATGACGTCATGATGTAGCGTCATTTCTAACGCATGTTCAATATTTTCAAATTCATAAGCCTGTTCCCGACTCGTGTACTGCCATTGGATTGTTTCTTTATCCTTACCCTCACCTACTTCACACGGCGAACGCCACTCGTTGTCTAAACAAACTTGTGGCAGAAATCCCGTTTCATTGCTGATGATTTTGCTATAATCAGCAGCGAATTGTGCAAGCACTTGTGCAGTTGTTAACATTTGATTCTCAATAATTTATTTTTGGCGGAGCTTGCCCAATGACCGATACACCTATCCAATATGATAATGCACCCGCACTACAATCGCTCACTTTGGGAAAAAAGACCAGTTATGATAACAGCTTCGACGCGAAACTGTTACAGCCAGTGCCTCGAGCGCTAAATAGAGATGGCTTAAAGTTAGATAAAGAGCTACCTTTTTACGGTGACGATATGTGGACTGGCTTCGAATTATCTTGGTTAAATGCTAAAGGTAAGCCGGTGGTGGCGATGGCTAACTTCACTATCCCTTTTGACAGCGATAATTTAGTTGAATCCAAGTCATTCAAACTTTATCTCAATAGCCTTAATCAGCATCGATTTTACTCAACCGACGCAGTACAGCAGCAATTAAGCCAAGATTTAAGTGACTGCGCCAATGGGAAGGTAAAGGTAGTGCTGATCCTAGCCAAAGATTTCAGCGCACAACAAATTGTTGCGCCACAAGGTGAATGTATCGATGATCTCGATATTAGTATCGAGAACTTTGAGTTTTCGGCGGATTATCTACACAACAGTGTCGATGTTAGTGGCGCGAGCGTCACACAGCGCCTGCATTCAAACTTATTAAAGTCCAATTGCCTAATCACCAATCAGCCAGACTGGGGCACCGTTGAAATTCATTATCAAGGACCACAAATAAATCAAGAGGCGTTACTGCGTTATCTGATTTCGTTTAGACAACACAATGAGTTTCACGAGCAGTGTGCTGAGAGAATTTTTTGTGATCTAATGGCACATTGCCATTGTCAAAAATTATCGGTGAATGCGCGTTATACACGGCGCGGCGGCTTGGATATTAATCCGTTTCGTACCAACTTTGAAGTAACACCAGCCAATAGTCGTCAGGCACGTCAGTAGTATTATCGTACTTTGGTGATTGCTTTTCTGGCGTTGCCGAGCAAGTATAAAAAAAGCAAAGCCACTGGCTTTGCTTTTTTCCTGTTCGATAATGGTTAAGGCTTAACGAATAGGGTCTACAATATCAGTTGGTAGACGTTCACGCAGTCCTTGCCACATTTTACCGGTTTTTAGGCCATAGCGACGCAATGCACCGATCACTTGATCGTAGTCACCTAACTCTGCGAGTCTAATGAGTTCTTCATAATGGCTATCGGCCATTCTTCTCGCTTCAGGCATATCGAAATATAACTTGCCCACTCGTCCGTATAAGTCTTTAAAACCATTTAGGATCAAGACATAAATAGGATTGCCTGAGGCAAATGCTAGCTGATGGTGCAGCGAATAATCAAAGTCTGCATACGCTTGAGCATTATCTTCAATATCTTTGTATTGGTTAAGGATCTCAATGGACTTTTCACCTGCGCTCTTAAAAGCGGCTCGAATATAAATGACCGACACGTTAGTACGGGCAGACAGTAATTGATCAACCAATTGTGGAATACCACGTTGGTCGAGTCTTGCCATCGTCACTAGTACATTAAGACCTGCGGTTTCCCAATAGTTATTAACCTTAGTTGGTTTACCATGTTGAATATGCAACCAGCCGTCACGAGACAATCGCTGTAGCACTTCACGAAGAGTGGTTCTGGTTACACCAATAAGCTCCGATAGTTCCCGCTCTGCAGGTAAGAATGAACCCGGAGGGAAACGCCCTGTCCAGATAGAATCAACTAAATATTCTTCCGCAAAACCAGCTGGACTTGCCGCCTTATAAATCATCACTAAACCTAAGTTAAATCGCTAAAAAATTTTCTAGAATCATAACAGAGCTGTCAGAAATAGATACCGATTTATCGCCTACTTGTCAAACCAGTTGGTCACAACGCTATTGATGTAAAAAATATTGTTATATTTATAAGATTTTTCGGTTAATCAATTGTATGATTGCGCAGTGCTTAAATGCATCGATATTTTATCAAGACCCGTACGCAGCTAACTATTAGGAATTTAATTGGCCAAAAATCAGCCTTCGGTTGATTTACCCCAAGCAAATAACGCTTAGACTATTTACCAAGTGCTAACAGAAACAATACTTGCTAGATTACCTGCCTATTTAATTACAAACTATTCGCCTATTGCGAGGAACTGATGTCTACAATGCCGCTTAGTAAAGCATTCATGTTGAACTTTTTAGGAAACTCACCTAAATGGTATAAAACAGCAATTATTACTTTTCTTATTATTAACCCTATTATCTTTTTCCAAGTTGACCCATTTATCGCCGGTTGGTTACTTGTTATTGAGTTTATTTTCACCTTAGCGATGGCATTAAAATGTTATCCCTTACAGCCCGGCGGTTTACTCGCCATTGAAGCAGTAGCCATCGGCATGACATCACCCGACATGGTATTACATGAAATGTCCGCCAATATGGAAGTTATCTTGCTGCTTATCTTTATGGTGGCCGGCATTTATTTCATGAAGGATTTACTGCTATATACCTTCACGAAACTCATTACCAAGTTACGTTCTAAAGTCGCGCTCTCATTGGCATTTTGTTTTGCCGGCGCTATCTTGTCGGCGTTCCTTGATGCATTGACCGTAATTGCCGTCGTGATAAGTGTGGTGATAGGCTTTTATAGTGTCTACCACAAAGTATCTTCGGGCAAGGATTATGGCCATGACCATGACCATACCCATGACGATGATTTTCACGATACCAATCGTGAAGACTTAGAGCAGTTTCGTGGTTTTTTACGTAACCTACTGATGCATGCTGGTGTTGGCACTGCACTTGGTGGTGTGATGACTAAAGTAGGTGAACCGCAGAACTTAATTATTGCGCAAAAGGCCGGTTGGGACTTTATTGAATTTGCCATTCGAATGTCGCCGGTTACTATTCCTGTGTTTATATGCGGCCTGTTAACCTGTTATGTCGTTGAAAAAATGGGCTGGTTTAACTACGGTGTTAAGCTTCCTGACAATGTACATAAGGTATTATCAGACTTTGCTAAAGATCAAGACGAAAGCCGTACCGCCAAAGACAACGCAAAATTAATCGTTCAAGGCCTCATTGCAGTCTGGTTAGTGGTGGGCTTAGCCTTTCATTTCGCAGCGGTTGGCCTGATTGGTCTATCTGTTATCGTGTTAGCCACTTCGTTTAACGGTATCACCGAAGAGCATGCACTAGGTAAGGCATTTGAAGAGGCACTGCCCTTCACCGCTCTACTTGCTGTATTCTTTGCCGTAGTGGCTGTTATTATCGACCAAAACCTCTTTACGCCTGTGATTGACTGGGTATTGACCTACGAGGGCAACACTCAGATGGTGATGTTCTACATGGCAAACGGTTTGTTATCCATGGTCAGTGATAACGTGTTTGTAGGAACGGTATACATCGAGCAAATATCAGCAGCACTAGCCAGTGGTCAAATAACTCGTGACCAGTTTGACATGCTAGCAGTAGCGATTAACACAGGTACTAATCTACCAAGTGTTGCGACTCCCAATGGTCAAGCGGCTTTCTTATTCTTATTAACGTCAGCATTAGCGCCGTTAATTCGTTTAAGCTACGGGCGCATGGTTTACATGGCGCTGCCGTACACCATTGTATTATCTATTGTCGGCTTTATGATGATCCAAAGCGGACTCTTAGATGACATGACCAAACAGTTTTATGAAGACGGTATCATTTCTCATCACAATGCAGCAGAAGTCACGGGCTCTGCGCCTAAAGGTCATTAACTGTTAGTGACGAGATAATACCATTGCATGTAATCATTAAGCGCCGAACAAGGCGCTTTTTTATTTGAGTGCTAAATTGACGTCGTTTAACAATGAAAGAGTAATATATGCTTAATTTTATCAACAGTTTAAGTACCAAGCGTCGAGCCTGGTTATCACTAGCCGGAGTCGCTATTGCGCTTGAAATAACCGCGCTCTATTTCCAACACGTGATGGGCCTTAACCCCTGCGTGATGTGCATCTATCAGCGCACCGCCATCTTAGGAATTGCTATCGCAGGACTCGTTGGTGCCATAGCGCCACAGCAGTTTCTTTGTCGACTCGCCGGTTACGCCATATGGGGTTACAGCGCAATAAGAGGATTATTGATTGCCTTAGAGCATGTCGATATTCAAATCAACCCATCGCCTTTCTTTAGTTGCGATTTTAGGCCAAATTTCCCGGACTGGCTGTTATTGGATGAAATCATACCGGCGTTTTTCGAAGCGAAAGGAAGTTGTGCATCTATCACATGGCACTGGCTTGGATGGTCAATGTCACAATGGATGGTTGTGGTATTTGGAGGCTTTATCTTAGCGCTAGCAATTGTCGTATTAAATCGCCTGCGTCCAAGTAACCGCTTTAAAATATAGCAATAGCCACTTGGACTTAGGGTTCAAATTTTAAAGGCCAATACACAATATGGTCCTCTAGTTCGCCCGCTTTTTTTTCACTCATCACCTTACCGCGCACCGACTGACTCAGGCGGTGCATTTCTTTGACCCCACCCACTAGTAATGGGTGCCAACTTGGTAAGTCCTTTCCTTCATCCAACAATCGGTAGGCGCAACTTGCAGGAAGCCAAGCGAAGCTATCGCGATTATCAAGAGTCACCTTAAAGCAGTCCGGCACCAAATTAAAACGTTGCGGATAATTACTGCATTGACAGCTTTTGGTGTTTAATAATTCACAGGCGACATTGGTAAAAAATAACTCTTCGGTCTCATCGTCGATAACTTTGTTGAGGCAACATTTAGCACAACCGTCACATAACGATTCCCACTCTTGCTCGTTCATCTGCTCAAGTGTTTTTGTTTTCCAAAAAGGTTGTTCGCTCATTTTTACTGCCTCGGTGTGTTTGCGATAGCTTATACGCAACATTGCCCCCATAGGCAATAAAAACTTTATAAAATAGCCAGGATGCCAGCCACACCGACAACCAACTTTTCAATTTTCCCGACCGCTTCTGCCGCTTTAGCAATAGTGGCGGCGACTTTTGAAGCATCATCTAACGCCACCGTTGCTTGTTTGGTCAGCTCATCTAAAGATACTAGCGCCTGTTCAAATTCAGGGGTGTTGGATTCTAGTCTCGCCACGATGACTCGGTCGAGCTTTTGAAACAATTCTCGAATCTTAATATTGAGCTCAAATGCTTGGTTGGGATCACTACAGCCATCAGCCAATCTCATCAGCTGATTTAGCGCGTCAATTAATCCCGCTCTTATGGTTTTATTAGACATTGTTTTTTCCTTATTCACAGCTCAATACCCCATCACTGTCGGTCGCCGTACTATCACAGCTTGCCAGAAATTCTTCAAAATCATTAAAGTGTTTATTCAGATATTGTAACCGTCCAATCGCATTGCTAATCGCCACACTTGAGAATGCATCGTGAGCGACTTCACTCGCTAATACTTGATGCGCCTGTTTAACCTCTTCGATCGCCTTTATACTCTGCTGTACTAGTAATTTAGAATGGAATAGCGCTTGTTGTAACAGCCATAATCGCCTGACCTCATCGGTACGCCATTTCAATTTTGAGCTTTTTTTGGCGCTAAGTCGTCGATACTCTGCAATCTGCTTGTCTAAAATATATTTCCTAGACAAACGAATACCATCTTCAATGCCTGAATGAGTGAGCTGCTTAATAATCTCATCACAGATAAGATCAATATTATCCTTGGCGGCGATGATAATGGCTTTTACAGCCTGACGCCGTCGCTGCTCCGCAACTTCGCTACCAATCGCAGTAATTGCCGCTTGAATGTTGGCCACTTTACTATCATCAAAGAGTGCTTTTTGGTTGCCTTTAATGGTTTGGTAATGCTTATTGAAACTGGTCATCGCGCCATACAGATTGGCGCTCGCTACATCGACATCAACCCTAAGCCGGGCATTGGCCAACTCAGCTAAAGATGTGGCGTAATCCCCTAACGCTTTATTCGCCCGGTATATTGCCAGCTGTTTCTGTTGCTTCGCCGTAATAGGCTTATTGATATCTTTTAGTAACTGCTGATCAAACCTTTGTGCAAAGTCACCGGTATAGTTAGCAGCAAGATCGGTAAAACCTCGTTCTATCGTCGCTTCATTGAATTCGTTGAGCACCGCATCGACATGATCCGTTACTGCATTGGTTGTCTGTCCAAAGGCGGCAATCTGATCGCTCGGCGTGCTTGTACACCCTGCCATCAGCACTGCGGCGATTAGCCCTATCAGAGATCGCTTCATCAAGTATTCCTTTTCGTCATTGGCACTGTTATAAGATAGTCACTTTCCACTAAATTACAACTCGTACTGGTACTTTACCTACGCTACAGTGTCATTTTATCCACAATTAGAATTGGGGTAGATAAAATGCGAATATTGCTGTCTATACTTGCGGGACTTATCTTTGGAAGCGTCGTCAATATGGGGCTGATCACGCTTGGTAATGTGCTTATTGCGCCACCATTAGGTGTCGACAACTCAACCATGGAGGCACTAAGCGAGACCATGTATTTATTTGAACCGAAACATTTCATCCCTCCCTTTCTCGCTCATGCGCTTGGCACCCTTTGTGGTTCATTGATTGCGCTTAAGATCACTCGTCTCCATCGTCCTAAAGTGGCCGCCGCTATTGGCCTGTTCTTTTTAGCGGGTGGTATCGCCGCTAGCATAATGCTCCCTGCACCGTTATGGTTTATTAGTCTTGATGTTGTGATTGCGTATTTACCGATGGCTTGGCTCGCGACCAAACTCTTCAATAATCCCTCAAGCCCTGAGCCAAATTAAGCGTAATTTGTTGCGCTGATATTGACTCACAGCCCGCGACATTTTCTCCGCACCACAGCGGTAAGAATTGCGCACGACCCTCTCGTTCATACAAGGATCGTAATTGGGTCATTTCAATCGCGGCGCACGGGAAGTCAGGCACGTTTGCGTTGATGAATGTTAATTCACGCATTGCTCTATTAATGATGCCACGTGCGGGGCGTCCAGAAAAAATATTGGTAATGGCTGTCTCTACGCCCTGCTGACTCGCAATCATTTCTCGATGCAAACGACTTGTTTTCGCTTCATCACTTAATAAATATGCACTACCGGCCTGCACCGCACAAGCACCAGCCGTTAAACATGGTGAGATATCCTTGCTCTCACTGACCCCGCCAGCAGCGATGACCGGCTTGCTGGTCGCATCACTAATTGCCTGAACCAACATCAGTGTTGGCTGTTGGGTGCTAAGAACGTCGGTAAGAAACATCCCACGATGTCCACCAGCCTCCTTTCCCTGCGCGATGATTCCATCGATCCCCTGTTGCTCTAACCATAATGCTTCCTCCACCGTTGTAGCTGTGGCAAGGATAACACTGCCCCCAGCTTTGAACACATTTTAATAGAGCTTGTTCAGGTTGCCCGAAATGAAAACTTAATACAGGTGGCTTAAAGGGCTCTATCGCCTCGGCAACTTCAGCACTAAATGGCTGCCGCACAGATGCCGTTGGGTTGCTGATACACTGACCGCCAAGTTCATTAAAAGATGGTAAAAGTTGCCGCAGCCACTCACGATGACGTAACAGATCATAGTTGGGTATGTGATGGCAAAAGAAATTTAGATGGTATGGTTTTGTCGTCGCGACACTAATGGTGCGCAGCTCTTGTTCGAGGGTTGCCTTAGTTAGCATGCCACACGGCAATGAGCCTAATCCACCCGCATTTGATACGGCGATTGTCAAGGCACTGTCTTGCACGCCTGCCATTGGTGCCTGAATAATGGGGTATTGGCTCCCGAATATATTTTGCTCCTTCATTGTACGATTTCTTCCAGTGGTGTTATTTAGCCAAACGCGGCAACACCCCATCGACTAAAAACTGTTCGACGTTAAAATAACGCGGCGAATGTCCCGGTGCGTTAATACTAATACTGCTCGCCGTTGATAAACAAATCCAATTAATGTTCTGCTCAGGCGCCTTAGAGGTGATTTCCAAAGGGGTTGAAATGGCCACATTGATACCAGAATCACAACGAGCCGAGTAATACCTCAACATCAGCGCTCCGTTGGCGATCAGTTCCCGACCCGCTTGTTGCGGAAACTGATAATCGTGTGGTGACGTTAAACGCTCTTCGATTTCACGGCTCTTTATGCTGGTTAAATCGGCCATTTTTGTCGTTCTAACCGCAACTGAAAACGACATATGTTCTGAGCTAATCGTTTTTGAATAAGGCACTAGCATATCGTTGAGAAAGGCAAAGCGGTAGAACGCAAACTCGGCCAGCGCGGTCGCTAACTGTTCACTGGCGTAAAAATAACTTGGCATGGTTGCATCACCAAAGCGTGACCCATAGGCTAACGGTGGATAACGAAACGGCGTAGAAATAAGATAGTGAAGCGACTGCGTCCCTTCTCGATAGTCGGGTTTAACCTCGTCCAATAATTGCTCTAGAATATCTTGTTGCTGATGATTATCCACCAATCCCGTGGTTGCGGCATATTCTTGAGTTTCGACAATTCGAAAAACACGACCAAGATAATTTGTTAACTCGCCTACTTCACCGATGGCTTGTTTAAGCATGAATTAGATCTTGCCCCGCATCGCATCTAAATACTGATTGGCACGAAATAAGCCTTCAATCTTTAAGCACAATACCGCAGGCGTGCCGTTGAGCGCTTTATTCGCAGTACTATACCAGTGACGCATAAATTCAACATCCCCACCCGCCATCGCAAACAATGAGCGATATAGACGAATAAAGTGTAACTGGAGCTCACCTGTTTTCGAGTCCGGTGCAAACCCTTTAATGGCGTTACGTGTCAATGTCGAGACATTAACACCAAGCATTTGACTTTTTTGACTGTGGCTGACCTTTAACGCCTCACAAGCATTATTAAACGCTTTCATTAAAACCAACGCGGGATCGTCTTTGCTTAATGCACTCATCGTATTTACTCTGTTGCTTTCACTATCATCAATAATAACACTAAGAAGTGCATATGCAACATAATTAACACATAAAACGCAAATGCAGAGAAAGGTTATGCGCAATCATAGTGAGGAAAGATACTCCTGCGCACTAAAGTTACTCTTGAAAGTAAACGCATAGGGCGTATCGCTATGCTCACGTAAATAGGCCAAACGCTGTTTTGCCTCATCTATCGTCGGAATGTGATGATCATCAATCCACCATAAAACATAGCTATCAAGCGCGATAGGCTCAAACCATTCCCCTTTACGGCGCATAAAGTCTCGATGATGCGTGCGAAACATAAAGTTCTTCAGCGAATCGATACCATGCCACACCGACATATTGACAATAATATTAGGATCATCAAATGCAACAATTGATGTGGCATCACCACCATCATCAGTTAATCTCCACACAAAGCCCTCGCTCTGCTCTGCAGTGCCGTTGACCATATCAAGATTATCGACAAAGTCTTTTATTTCGGGGGCGTCGAGCGAATATTTGGTCTTTGCAATATTAAGCTGTGCAAGTTGCATGTGGCTTCCTTAGATTTCTAACAGTATTTTTAACTGCCCTACAATAGTCTGAAAGCATCACATACTTCAACATATCCTTTGTTAAACATAATGACTCTGTTCCCGTTGATTGTCATTAATAAGCTAATTGATTGAAAACATGAACGCCACTGAAAAGTGGACTATGCCGATCCAAAACTGGAGTCAGGCTTTATCTCAACTAGCCATATATTTTGAAGGGCGATTAGATAAAGTATTGGACATTTAATAACCTGACACAGAATTTTGAACACTCTCTACTAAATATGCTTTACACAACATTAAATCTTGGTTACCTTTTGGTATAGGTAATCATTTATATTGCAAAAGGAAGTGCAAAATGAACAAGCTTAACAAACTTTTTTCCACCCTAATGATTGTGCTGTTTTTCGAAACATTGATACTGTCTACTATATACAATACTTATATCGAAGCCCTCGTTATCGGTTTACCCGCAGTTCTAATTTCGCTATACATGTTGCGCTCCTTACCTAATGAAGCTATCACTCGGCATACCGTTGCCCTAGCTGCCATGGTTTTTGCCTGTCTTCATATTCATCAAACTAATGGCATGATTGAGGTTCATTTTGAATTATTTATCTTAATGGCATTTTTGATTACATTCAGTGATTGGAAAGTCTTTATATCTGCGGTCTCCTTGATCGCCGTCCACCATTTATCATTTTACTATTTCCAGAGTCAGGGCATGCCGATTTATGTATTCGATAATCAACGCTTCGCATTATCGACAGTTATAATTCACGCGACTTATGCCATCATTGAGGCCGGAGTTGCCGCCTTTATCGCGAAAATCCTCGCGGAAGACAGTGAAGTGGGCAATAAGTTATCTGCCATCACACAAGTTCTTACGGAGAATCCTAACGCGATAGATTTGAAAATGAGAACCCAGGCTGACGGAAGTACCGTTTTGATAGGATTCAATAATTTACTTTCTCTTCTCGATGAAGTAGTGGTCACTGTAAAAACACAAACATCATCGTTAACTAACAATGCAGATGGTTTGGTGGACGCCAAAGTCAGTTTAGAGAGTTCCTCTCAAGCCAATCAAGACGCGACAAATAGTATCGCGACGTCCTCTGAGGAGATGGCTGTCACAGTATATTCTATCGCCGAAGACACTGCCCATTTAAGCTCACAAATACAGTCCGCTAACAATTTGACTCACGATAGTAGTAAACATATTGAAAGCATTCGTGCGCAAAATGAAAGCTTACACCAATCCCTCAACAACACGAGTCAAGAAATTGGCGAGCTGGTCAACGCAAGTAGCGTGATTAGTTCAGTGCTATCCGATATCACTAGCATTGCTGATCAGACCAATTTATTAGCATTAAACGCGGCGATAGAAGCCGCTAGAGCTGGAGAACAGGGTCGGGGATTTGCGGTGGTTGCGGATGAAGTGCGTGCGCTGGCTAATCGTACTAAAGAGAGCACCGACAAGATTGGTAACACTCTAGGATTACTCATGACATACTCGGATAGTTCGACTGAATCGATGGCACAATGCATTAAATCAATTGAAAACATCACCGCTGTCACTGTTATGGCTAGTGAAAAGATTGCACAGGCTTCAAAAATTGTAGAAAGCTCAAACATTATTGCCATTAACGTCGCGGCTTCCGTAGAAGAGCAATCAGCGACAACCAGTGAGATTGCCAAAAGTTCAGAGAGTCTAAGACACACAGTGCTGTCTGATATCAATAATTTACATGCAGTTTCGCAAGAAGCGGATAGAATAAAACTCACCGCTCACTCAATGGATAAAAGTATTGCCTGCTTCAATTAATCGCGTTAAACCATTTCATATCGTCATGTTGGCGAGTTGGCTTAGCCTAACAATTCTCGCGGCTGTATTTTTTATTATGCCGCGATTGGCGGATTTCGACCCAGACAACCGCCTGCTCAACCTCCCCCAACGTCAGATATTGAAGCAGATACAATCGCTGCCATCATTGCGCCAACAAAATTTGGCTAATACTATTATTCACTTCACATCCAAAGGCTGTGATTGCACTCAGTTTAGTGATGAGCATAAACAACAGATAGATACCCAAGGAATAAAGGATAGCTTTAGGGTTATTAATATTGAGCTAGCGCCGGGGGCGATAATCCCATCAACACCAGCAATACTTATCGTCGACAAGCTTGGTGAGTTAATGTATCTGGGCCCGTATTCAAAAGGGTTATCGTGTTCAAAGACGGCTGGTTACGTTGAACTTGTCATGAACAACTATCAACAAGGGTTCAATACACGATTGGTTGTGTCTCAGGCACAGGGATGCTATTGCCACGTGTAGTACCAATCTCTTTTGAAGAGGGATCATGTTAGGCGAAGGATAAATGGCTAAAAGCAAGGTGCTTGATTGATATGGGTAATGTCGAGATTAGGGCAATGCATGGAGTAAATGGCCGACCAATAAGATAGCCAGCGATTAGTCAATCAAGCACCTTGTTCTAGTTTGTTCTCTCTGAGCACAACAAGAGCACATATTATAACGTCCCTTTAAGATAGTGTTAACGACTGATACTTTTCGCTAAGCTGGGCGAGTGATAAAGGACGGTCAAAGTAGTAACCTTGAATTAAATCGCAGTTATAGCGTTTGAGTCGTTGATACTGTTCTTGTGTTTCCACCCCTTCTGCCACTACCGTCAAATCATAAAACTGGCCAATGGCAATGATAGTTTTGACCAAAGATTCACTTTGACTATTGATTAAGAATTTGTCAATAAACGAGCGGTCAATTTTAATTTCATTGATAGGTAAATCACTCAAGTAACTTAATGATGAATAGCCACTGCCAAAGTCGTCAAGTGATAGTTTAAAGCCAAAAACTTTTAGTGCATCTAACACCGGACCCACCTTATTTAAATCAGAAATCAGCACATTTTCGGTTATTTCTAGCATAACTAGCTTCGCCGCAAAGCCAACATTTTGTGACGCTGACATGATATGCTCAACAAAAAGTGGCTCGATGAGCTGTTTAGGCGAGATATTAATCGACAGTTGCAACTCACCGTTAAACTCAAGATTAAATTTCGCGACATCAAATAATGCCTTCTCAATTACAAATTGTCCGATATTAGGAATAATACCGATCGCTTCGGCTTTTTTAATAAATTCATCTGGCGGTACACTACCTAAGATTGCATTGTTCCAGCGAATCAACGCCTCGACGCCGATTATTTGCTTTGTAACTACACTAATTTGTGGTTGATAAACAATGGTGAACTCTTGGGCCGTCAGCGCTAAACGTAACTGTTCCTCAATTACAAACTCGCGTTGTACCTGCTGATCAATCATTTTATCGAAAAACATCGCTCGACCTTTTTGAATAGATTTAGACTTGTATAATACGATATCGGCTTTACTAATGAGATCCTCTGCGACATCGCCATCATCGGGGTACATCGCAACGCCAACACTACAACTCGAGTAAATAAACTTACCTTGCACTAAAAATTGTTGCTTGAATATATCTTGAATAATAGCGACTTTTTGATGTGCCTGTTGCAAATCATCAAGGTTTGGAAAGCAAAAAACAAACTCATCGCCGCCAAAACGCGCGACACTGTCCAGCCCGACTAAGATCTTGCTAAATTCCTCGCCAACCAATTCGAGCAACCTATCACCAACCGAATGGCCATGTAGATCGTTGGTGTTCTTAAAATCATCCAAATCTAAAACACCACCGCCAACTGTTTACGGTGACGCTTGGATAACTCGATGCCTTGCGATATTGCCTGATCGAGTAACATTCTATTGGGCAATTTGGTGAGCGAATCATGCACTGCCGCATATTGTGATAATTCACGAAGCCGATTGAGCGCCCTAAAAATCACTATCAATTTTTTGCTCATAGCGGGTGAAACGTTTCGACAAATACGTCGAAAGCAACAACGATAGGGTAATAAAAAATAGCGTTACAAAGAGACTAAGTCCTAACAATATAGAGAGCTGACGTCGATGCTGCTGTTTAATTCGTAGCGTGCGTGTTACCAGATACTCTTGGGACTCACTCTTATAGAAACCTGTACCAATCACCCATTGCCATTGGGAAAAACCGCTAATGAACGATATTTTTTGCTCAAGGTTTTCCACATCAGTTGTTAGTGAGCTTAAATAAGCATGATAGCCTTCACCTTGCTTCGCTATCTTAGTCATTTGAGCTGCTATTTGTCCCAGCCGCTGATTATCACCGCTATACAAATTTGTGCTCTGAAGATCTTCCCGATAATGTGACAATACATTGCCCTGATAATCGAACAAGAAAAAATAGTCATCACGACCATAGGTAATGGTTGAAATACGACTAATCCGTCGCTGCTTAATATCACTTTCAACATCGGCTATGTATTCACCGGTACCGATAAACCAGTCATATGGTTTGAAATACTTACCAAAGCCGATTTTCTCATATTCGTTACTCTTATCTTCAGGCTTAACGAACCACCAGTGATAAAATGACTCACCACGTTCTTTGACTAACGCCCCCAAATCACGGACGATATATTGACCACGGCTATCCGTTAAATCGCTCTGTATACTCCCTTCCATCTCAGGCAATAACGGATGCATCACGCTTAGCCCGTCAGTTTTATAAATAAAGAAATAGCCACGGCCGTCGTTAAAACGTACATTTCTAAGCGCATTTACTATTAGCTCAGTCACTTCCTGCCCTGACTTATCTGGGTTTTTTTGATAGATCGCCGCCGCCACGGTATAGGCCTGTTTTACATGATCTCTAATATCATTTTTCAGTAGTGTTTTCGAGCTACTTTGCTCATAGGTTATTTGCTGTACCAGCTGTTTTACCTGCGCTTTAACTCGTTATTTTTTTGATTCAATAAAGTTGTCTTGCAGGCTTCTAATATCATTAGCGAGTTGAATGTTGTTATGATTAATTACGTTAAATATGGCGAGGCAGGCAAACATAATCACTAGCATCGGTGGAATAATTTTAATTAATTGTAATAGCTTTTATCATGAACAATTTGCATGAGAGACTCAATGTAAAAGTAAGAACAATAACAATAACAATCAATCCTAGCGCCCCAGTAACGCAACGATAAGATTAGAGGTGGGGAAACTAGAAACTAACATCATACTCAGCTAATAAAACCAATTTAAACCCAATGGTTTTATTACAGTAAACAGCGCTAAGCTAACACTAACAATTAGCGCGTGCAATACACTAAACCACTAAATTAATACAACAAATCCATAACTGCCATTTTGTTTCATCGCTTGCGTTTAACGGGCTGACCTAAAGTACCATATGCTCACGGTCAACTATCTGAGAGTCTTAACACTCGAGTCGATTGAAAGGAACCTCAATGCTAAAGAAAATCTGTCTATCCCTGATGTTAACTAGTATCAGCTTAGCCGTGCACAGCATCCAATTTAGCTCGCTACAGAACTTTGGTGACAACCCAGGACAGCTCAGCGCGAGTTACTACACGCCGAGCTCGCAGCCAAGCTCTCTGGTGGTGTTATTACACGGCTGCGTGCAAGATGCACAGCAACTGGCCATTAACAGTGGCTTGTTAGGGTTGGTCCAAACTCATAATGTTGGATTACTACTGCCACAACAGCATGATAGCAACAACATTAAACGCTGCTTTAATTGGTTCTCCCCCGCAGATACTGACAAAGACAGCGGTGAGACACGTTCTATTATCAATATGATTAAGCACTATAAAAAACTATCCAAGGCGCAAAACGTCTATATCGTTGGGCTTTCTGCAGGCGGCGCGATGACCAGTAATCTATTGATTCATTATCCTCAATTATTTAGCGCTGGAGCGATCATCGCTGGGGTGCCCTATCCTTGTGCGAACAACTTGATTAAAGCGATTGCCTGTATGCGCTCAGGCCCTTCAGGATCGGTGAATAAATTACTCGATAGCATACCCAGCACGACGAACAAGTGGCCTCCGCTCTCTGTTTGGACAGGGCTGGACGATAAAATTGTCAGTCCCAATAATGCCTATGCCCTGGCCAAGCAATGGCAATTGTTGAGTGCCGCAGGCAAACCAAAGGTTTACGCAACTCACGAAGGTTACCGGATCACGATCTGGCCCGACTCACAACAACAAAGTCAGGTGCAACTCGTAGAAATTGAAAATTTCGGCCATGCCATCGCTATCGTGCCGCAGCAACATGGTGCAACCATTGCTCCCTTTATCCAGCCAGCACCGCTAAGCAGTGCGACTGAGCTATTCAAACTATGGCAGCTAAGTAGCAACACGTTAAAAAACAACAGATTAAATTAAAAGGTAGAGATACTACTATGGTGCTAATTATTTTTTACACTGTTTGGTATAGAGTTTATTTCAGTCACTTTAGTTTAAAAAAACCTTAATAAATATAAGTATAAACGGGGAATATGATGAAAAATACCACCTGCAAAATAAGCTACCTCGCACTAGCAATCACCAGTGCGTTGGCGAGTCTATCGGTAACGGCGGCAGAGGAAGCGGCCAAGACTAATTCAGGTCTTGAGCGTATCGAAATCACGGCGCGCAAGAGCGTCGAAAGCCTGCAAGAAGTGCCCGTCGCTGTCACCTCAATCAGCGCAGACGAATTGGCTGAAAAAGGCATCCAAGTCATTACCGAGGTGCAACAGTTCTCACCCAATACTACACTGCAACGCAGTCGCGGAACTAATTCAACCATCACCGCCTTTATCCGCGGTGTTGGCCAACAAGATCCACTGTGGGGCTATGAAGCTGGCGTTGGTATCTATATCGATGATGTGTACATTGCCCGTCCGCAAGGCGCGGTACTCGATTTATTAGACATCGAACGGGTTGAAGTGTTACGCGGGCCGCAAGGAACGCTGTATGGTAAAAACACCATCGGCGGTGCCATAAAATATGTCACCAAAGAGATGTCAGGTGATAGCGAGTTTAACCTCCAAGGCACGCTCGGTAGCTACGGTCAAAAAGACCTCAAGTTTACCGGGCAAATTCCCTTAATTGAAGATAAATTGTACCTCGGCTTTGGGATCGCCAGCTTGCAACGAGACGGTTTCGGTGAGTTCCTACTCTCTGATTTAGCGAATCAAGATCAAGAAAACTACAACAAAGATGTCAGCGCGGCGCGTATTACGCTCGAATATCATGCCACCGACAATCTATTGTTCAGCCTAAATTGGGATAAGACCGAAGATAGCTCAAATTCGAAAGGTGGTTACCGCCTGTTGCCGAGTATCTTAACGACTGCGCCAGTTCCCGACAGTGTCTATGACTCTTATACAAGTATGCCAACCTGGAATAATGTTGAGCTTGAAGGATTTAGTTTTAAAGCCGACTGGCAAGTTGCGGATGATACGAGCCTTAAATATGTCTATTCGTCACGTGAAAGTTATTCTGCGACCAATATAGATTTTGATAACACACCATTACGTATCTTCGATGTACCGGCCGTCTATGATGACGAACAACAGACCCATGAGTTGCAGCTAAATTTCCACGGTGATGACCTTAAAATAGTGTCAGGATTGTATTATTATGACGGTGATTCCTGCGGCAAATTCGACGCAATTCTAGAAGTTTTAGGCAAATCAGCGTACGGCGTGCCTGGCTTAACCCGTGAAGTAAGTGGTTGTAGCCTATCAGAAAGCACCGCAGCCTATGCACAGTTAACCTATGATTTA
>Ga0209395_1001851_pt1 | contig 28848 bp, 28 predicted proteins | sample GOMGulsemesocosm_3_FD_184635 | JGI IMG/M metagenome (GOLD analysis project Ga0209395, IMG submission 184635) | Methane-oxidizing microbial communities from mesocosms in the Gulf of Mexico - GOM9D Gulf of Mexico (SPAdes) (version 2) | ecosystem: Environmental > Aquatic > Marine > Cold seeps... | reverse complement strand
CCAGGGAAGCCTTCTCCAATTTGATTCATTGATAGAGCACACACCGCGTCCGGTCAGCATGCTCTATTTGTCCAGAGATTATGTGCCGCGACGTTTGACGCTGTTTCTGGAGCACATAAGGGCGCATTACGGAAGGGCAGTGGTACCGGCTGCTTATGAGGAGCGTGAACGACTAAATGCCTCTGGTTTGAAGCGTTCGAATATAGGATGAGCTCGACTAAGGGGCACTTGAGTCTGGGTTTACACCTGACCTCGAAATAAAATAGAGCAGTGATTTGGGGTGATCCATATTTGAAAATAGTAGAGCTCATGGGAAAGTGCTCCTAAATGATGTGAACTCAATCGGTTGCTGCAGCACATTCTTTCTTTTTATAGAAAAAGCTTGAAGCGCTGGATATGACTTATCGCAAACGGCAATCTTCTTCAGAAGAGGACAAGTATTTACGAGTGTTGTTGTGATGTACAACCGCAGCAATCGGTCAAGGGGCTGATCTTCGATAGTGATTGTTGATCATTGTTGATTAATCCAGCTAATCCTAGAGCGCTTCAAGTACTATGGCTAAGCCAATTCATACCAAAGGGTGAATGATAATATGTAAAGAAACCCAATTAACCAACGTCAACTAACGGAGCTTTACCATCATAACCCTCCACAAAATATTTAATTGCGTTGGCTTAACCAAATTGTTGATTTTGGTAACGTTAGTGCTATATGATATTTGCTCGCTCAACGTATTTAATATAAAAATAACAAAATAAATTTCGATGCAGGATGCGCGAGCAGGTTCTCAGGGAAACAGTTAAGGAAGTTAGAAAGCAGATGTACAATGGAATGGCTTTCGAGATTTAGATTCAATGTATTGTTCCGAAAATCTAGGTTCAATCTTGTGTATCTCTTTCCGGTCACAATACCGGTAGCGCGACGATCAGCGTCAATTTACTTACCTCCTTCTGTTTTTCATCCTTTTTTGATTTTGGTTCAGGGTGGAATGTCTTAGTGCAAGATCACACAGAAAGCTCTAATAGACTCAAGCGATATCTCGAGTTGGATCCTGACAATCTTCAATTGTTGGATGAGCTCATTGTTCAATCTATACATCTCAAAGATTACTTAAGCGCGAAACAATATTTGGACCGCGGAATTACTCTAGATGACGACCATTCAGTGTTTTTGTATCGGTCGGCGCAACTCGAGATCATTGGCGGAGAATACGAGCAAGCCGTTGTCAGTTTTCGCCAGTTAATAGCCTGTGACGAATTGGAGTTGTTAGCACGCTATGAGTTGGCGCGGTTATCGCTACTGACTGACGATCTTGACCTCGCAAAGGAGCTGTACTTACCGCACGTAGACCGTATTACCGAGAGCTACCCATATGTCGCCAAGGTTACGGCGCAGATTTGGCATCATTTAGGAGAGCTAACCAACGCGATTCATTCACTTGAAACACACTTAATATCTTTCCCTGATGATTACGAAGCGATTTCACACTGTAGTTTACTCTGGGCTGATAGAGAGGAGCATCAAAGAGCCAAAGAGCTAGCAAATGTAGTGCTGGAGTCGGATTATTCAGGTCTTAATTCGCACCTTTCTCTGGGTACTATCGCGTTAGCCGACGCCGATTTAAGCTTGGCTGAAGAGTACTTCTCCAAAGCTCGTCAAGTCAGCGAGGGCAGTGGGCGAGCCTGGGTCGGTCTAGGTCTTATTCATATGGCCCGTCAAGATATTACTGCGGCTTGTTTATTGCTTGCCAAGGGCGTCCAGCTAATGCCCAATTATATCGGCGCTTGGCATGCGTTGGCATGGTGCTGTATTACGCAAAAGAACTTTGAGGAAGCAAGGAGCTACTTTAATAAGGCAATTGATATAGATTCAAGATTTGCAGAGAGCTATGGAGGATTGGCAGTTATATTGGCCTTGGAAGGGGACGTCGATCAAGCGTCGAAGCTGATTCGAAAAACCCTTAGGTTGAACTCAGCTTCGTTTTCGGCTCCTTATGCACAGGCCATCTTAGCGGCAAATAAAGGGGATGTTACAAACGCTAATAGTATCGTCGAAGGTTTGTTGGCGCAGGACATTAATGATGACGGGAAATCACTATTGGCGTCCCTCAATGAGCTTGCCGGTAGAGGGCGTTAGACGTTATGTCGCATAATCGGAGCGTAATGGAATGAATGAAGACATTGCTTTAGCCCTGACTAATGAGATGCTTATTGTTGCAATTAAAGTCGCTTCGCCGATTCTAGGCGTGGCGCTAATCGTGGGTTTGCTCGTCAGTATTCTTCAGGTGGTTACTCAGATACAGGAAATGACATTAACATTTGTTCCTAAAATGTTAGCGATTATTGCGGTAATATTTCTCGCTGGTCATTGGATGCTCTCTGTTTTAGTTGAATACAGTGAATCACTAATACGCAACATACCTGCGATGTTCTAACCGATGAGCATCGATGTATTTAGTGGTTGGGTGGTATTGGTTATTCTTTTGTCGATTCGATTGTCGATTCTTTTTTGGATGACTCCGTTTGATGGTGTTGGCCGACTACCTGCGAGAGTCAGGGTGATAACCGTTTTGGTTATCAGTGGGGTTATGGCGAGCTGGGTTGATATCGATATGGACTCAGTTGCAAAGAATCAATGGATGTTTTTCAAGGCGGGTCTGAGCGAAGTCGTTATAGGTCTTTTTTTGGCTTTCGGGGTCTATTGCGGGTTTGCTGCGTTTCATGTGGCAGGAAAGGTCATGGATCTTCAGTCGGGATTTGGTGCTGCTGGAGTACTAAATCCGCAGGCCGGACAGCAAGACCCTCTTTGGGGCACTGTATTAACCGTGTTTTCAATATTCCTATTCTATGCAAGCGATATGCACTTAGTATTGTTGAAAGCATTTGCGGTCATGGTCCATTTGATACCGCCCGGTCAAGCAATTTACGAGCTCAACTACGCACTTATTATTCAGCACGCGGGTTTAATGTTCACCTGGGGGGTAATGATCGCTGCGCCGGTAATTTTTTCATTATTACTTATAGATGTAGGAATCGGCGTTATGGCAAAAACTATGCCCCAAATGAACGTTTATTTTGTAATGTTGCCACTCAAGATTTTTGTTGCATTAATGGTCGTGACGATGTCGTTAGGCTATCTCGTTCCTACGATGTACGGCGTGTTTGATTCAATACCGAAGTACTGGGAAAGAGGGATCGTTGCAAATGTCCGACAGTAAAGACTCTTCAAGTCAAACTGAGCTGCCTTCCCAACAAAAATTGAAAGAAGCAAAGCGCAAAGGGCAGGTGGCAAAAAGCCAAGAACTGAACGCATTGATAGTATTGGCGGTCGTGTTCTGCTATTTCATTTTTCAGGGTGAACGTGTGCTGGCGAATCTTGCCATACTTTGTCGGGATGTTCTGGCGGAGGCGGGGTATTTCGTATTTGATACCTATAGTATGGCCGCGTGGTTTGAAGTGAGAGTTGAAGCGTTGATAGCTCTTGTTGGTCCAGTGATTGCTCTAATAGCACTTGCCAATATCGCTATTCAGTTTACGCAAGTTGGCCCGGTTTTCTCTATGCATCCAATGAAACCTAGCTTTCAAAAAATAAACCCAATATCGGGATTGAAGAAACTGTTTTCCAAGCGTACGGCTTATGAAAGCGTAAAGAATATTATAAAAATTGCCGCTTTTTCGGCTGTCGTGTTTTGGACTGTGACTGAGGTGATGATTGGGCTTCTAAAATTGTCGATGATTCATCCAAGTTCTTACATTGACATTTTTGGTGGTTTTGCGAAGTTGTTGGTTGCAAGATTGTTGGCTGTTATGTTTTTTATTGTATTGATCGATATCGTGTTTTCGAGGAAGGAGTATATTGGAAACCTGAAAATGTCGAAAAGAGAGGTTAAAGAGGAGCATAAAAGAAACGAAGGCGATCCCCTTATAAAGTCTAAACGTCGAGAGTTTCAGCGAGGAATCAAAGAAAATCAACAGTCGGTAGCGGGCGTGAAGGATGCCGATGTTGTTATTACGAATCCGACGCATATATCAGTTGCATTGTCCTACAACCGCGAGACTATGATCGCTCCTGTTATTGTTGGTGTTGGCGCTGATCATGTGGCAAAGGATATGCGGTTTGAAGCTAAGAAACATCAAGTCAAAATGGTAGAAAGTAGACTCTTGGCTCAAGTAATGTATCGAAAGAGTCGAGTTGGGCGTGCGATCCCCTCCGAGTGTTTTCTAGATGTAGCAACGATTTACAGGGAACTGCTAAAAGAACGTAAGGTGATGGGATGAGCTCGGTAGGTCAGAAAAAACCACTAATTGGTAGTGTTAGTGAAGTTGTCTTAGTTGCATGCGTGCTGGGGATTTTACTGGTCTTATTTACGCCAGTTCCAGCTGTTGTACTAGATTTTCTGTTGGTCGCGAACTTTAGTTTTGCGTTGTTGATTTTATTGCTGAGTTTGTATACCGACAGCCCGATGAATTTTTCTACTTTTCCTGCTTTGCTCCTAATTGCGACTCTCTTTCGGCTGTCTTTGAATATTGCAGCGACACGACTAATACTCTCAGATGGCGATGCGGGAGCGGTGATTAATGCTGTCGGTTCTTATGTGGTAGGTGGAAACTACATTATAGGGTTGGTCGTTTTCATTATACTGATTGTAGTTCAGTACGTTGTAGTTACAAGTGGCGCTCAACGGGTTGCCGAGGTGGCTGCTCGGTTTACCTTAGATAGTATGCCGGGTAAACAAATGAGTATTGATGCCGATCTCAATATGGGCATTATTGATGAAACTCAAGCTCAAGAGAGAAGAAAGAATATCGAAAAGGAAGCCAGCTTCTATGGCGCTATGGATGGCGCGAGTAAGTTTGTCAAAGGAGATGCCATAGCGGGAATTATCATTATTCTCATCGATATCGTGGGTGGCCTTACAGTTGGCCTCGCCCAACAGGGGCTGAGTTGGTCTGAAGCACTTGAAACATACACGCTGCTAACCGTCGGAGATGGTATCGCGACCCAGATCCCCGCGCTGATTATTTCAACAGCAACGGGTATTATTGTTACTAGGGCTGCAACCGATGCAGCATTTGGAGAAGAAATCTCCAACCAAATTGCGAGTTATCCGCAAAGCCTGTCAATGTTAGCAATTACCCTTGTGGCATTTTTATTATTGCCGGGAATGCCTGTCTTGCCTGTATTGGTTGTTCTGTTTTTAGTCATTTCAGCGATGTACTTGAGTCGTAGAAATCAAGGGGCTGTGGGCAGCATTGAAATCGAACCAGAAAATAGTACAGAGAGTGATCTTTATAAAGAAATAGAAGTTCTGCCAATAGAAATACACGTAGGTGCTGATGTTTCTGTGGCCGCAGCGGGAGAGGGCTCTATTTTGCTCGAAAAAATACGATTGTTTAGAAAGCAGCTAGCCTACGACTTGGGTTTCGTTATACCGCAGGTGAGCGTTATTGAAAATACTCTTGACGAGCCATCGAGTTACGACATCAGGCTATATGGATCTAAGGTTGCCCAAGGCAACGTATATCTCGATCGGCTATTAGCTATTAGCTCTAGGGAATTGGAAGGCTTGAGCGGCGTTCGAACGAAGGATCCGACTTATGGTCTTCCTGCTCTGTGGATAGATAAAGTTGATCGAGATAAGGCGACGGATCTAGAGTGTACGATTGTAGATGCAGTTACAGTCATGGCCACTCATATTACAGAAACACTTAAAAATAGTGTTCATGAACTGCTAACCCATGAAGAAACCGAGCGCTTAGCCAACCGACGTTCAGACGAAAAGCGGAGTATTTATGATGAGTTAGTTCCAGCCATAATGACGAACTCTGACATTCAAAAGATACTTCAAGATCTACTAAGCGAAAAAGTTTCTATCAGAAATATGAATCAAATACTTGAGGTTCTGATCGACTATGGCCGCCAAGGAAAATCTACTGATGAGTTGGTCGCATTAGTGCGCCAAAAGTTGGCTCGTAGTATTTGTGAGCCGCTACTGACTGATAATTTGGTACTCAACGTGCTTACTTTTGATCCGCTACTAGAGCAAAGTCTGCAACAGGGATTACGTGTGGGTGAAAGCGGGTCGGTACTTCAAATTGATCCAATAGCAACTGAAGCAGTGTTGAAGAGTATAGGTACACAAATGGAATCAATGATGTCAGAAGCATTGAAACCAGCTCTACTATGTTCTCCTTCGTTGCGTCGTCATATACGCAAAATTACGGATCGGGTGTATCCCTATTTGACGGTCTTATCTCTTACTGAGATACCAAAGTCTATAACGATTAAATCTCACTCAATAGTTTCAGCACCGTCTGCGACGAGATGGAATTCCGCTAAAGAAGAGGAGCTAGTTTAATGGATATTGTATCTATTCTGGAATCGACCCTGTCGAACGACATTAGGAAACTCGATGTTGTTGCGCAAAATTTGGCAAATTTGAATACGGTTGGCTTCAAAAAGACATCAATGACGCAATCATTTGATCGATATCTTTCCGGTAATGATCAGCAACACTTGGGGGGGGCATTGATTCCCACAAAATCGATATCAACTGACTTCTCAGCGTCATCGCCTAAAGACACTGGCGGTAGGCTAGATTTTGCAATCGAAGGAAACGGCTTTTTTGAGGTTAAAGGTAAAGAGGGAGTTTTCTATACTCGAAACGGTCAATTCACTGTTTCTCCTGATGGTTTTCTAGAGACGGCCAAAGGCTATAGAGTAATGAGTGATAGTGGCGAAATCTATGTAGGTAATGAGTCGATAAAAATAGGGCATGATCTACAAATTGAAGTTGGCGAAGAGGTGCTGGGGAGATTGAAGCTCGTTGATTTTTCATCTCCACAAAATTTGTTGGCGATGGGGGCAGGTCTGTATAAAGGGAGTGACGATGGAAGCGCTGCGACAGATAGCTCTGTACTCCAAGGGTATTTGGAAACTTCAAACGTTAATACAGTGGACGAGATTGTTCAAATGATGTCATTGACTAGGCATTTTGAAACGGCACATGTTGCTTTGAAGTCATACGATAACGTGCTGGATATCGTAATAAACAAAATTGGCGAAGCTTGATAGCCACTATTAATAGGAATAGAAACGAATATGATTGATTCATTGTTTATTGCAATATCAGGGCTTCGGTCGGAGCAATCTCATATCGATACAATATCTAACAATCTGGCGAACCTTAATACGACTGCGTATAAGAAATCACGAGTGAACTTTGAAGATCTTGCGTATAGAGCCCCTGTAGATAGCGTAGGTTTGTATCAGCTGAAAGATGACAGTATTCGAATGGGGCAGGGTTCTGCGATTACCAGCTTGTCAAAATCATTCGAACCGGGTGACCTCAAAACTACAGGTAACCAATTGGATTTGGCGATACGCGGGAATGGTTTTTTTGAGGTTGAATTCGAGAATGGTGAATATGGATACACGCGAGATGGAAGTTTGCAACTTTCTGAGGATCGTTTTTTACAAACCTCGCAAGGCCATCCTTTATCTGGAGCAATGCAGATTCCTTTGGATGTCGAAGAATTAAGGATAACGTCCGAAGGGATCGTTGAGGCGAAAGTGAGTGGCGAGAGCGATTTTTACGAAATAGGCCAAATACAACTTTCAGGCTTCTTTAATGTTCAGGGGCTGGAGGCAATTGGCGGGAATATGTATCTCCCGACCAAAGACTCCGGTAGGGCTTTTTACGCATATCCAGGTGAAAATGGCCTAGGAGCTGTGCAGCAAGGTTATCTAGAGAGCTCTAATGTTGATCTAGTACAAGAGCTGGTTGAACTTATGGTGGCTCAGAGAGGTTATCAAGTGAATTCCCAAGTTTTACAAGCGTCTGACAAAATCCTGGAAATCAATAATAGTCTAAGACGCTAGTGAAAATGGTAAAGGGTTTTGTTATCGCCTTAGCGCTGAGCTTGCTGGGGCCGTGTTCTGTCTGTTTGGCTGATGTCTATATTAAGGTGTTTCCCAAAGCCTCTTCTGTTAGCGATGAAGTGATGCTGGGTGATATTGCAGATATTGATATCGTAAATAGTCGTTATGCACTAGGTAGCATTGACGCTATTGATGTATCACGCCTTGTAGAGAACTCTGGCAACAGTGGGAATTTACGTTTGAATAGGCTTCGCGAGCTTCTTCGAGTTGAATTACCCAATGAGCGAATAATTATTGCTGGAAACCCAAGCGTGCAAATTAGCAGGATTCATAACGTCGTTGAGGGGCTCGAGATAGAGAACTTTGCAAAAGAAGCCATATTTCGAAAATACTCCGGTCGGGACTATCGGTTGAATGTCAGCTCGATAGGAGCGGTGTCGAAGATTGCCCTTAGTTCCAAGCGCCAATACGAACTAAAAGCGAGATTTTCAGGTGAAGATCTGTCGAAAAGAATGTGCGTATTTGTCGACGTTCTACAAGCGGGAATGGCTGTGACAAGCGTTCCTGTATGGCTGGATGTTACGGCGACTGGAATGGCCTACGTGGCGATTTATGATCTCAAAAAGAATCAAGCGATTAAAGTTGATGATTTCAAAATGAAGGAAGTCGATTTAGCGAAGTACTCTAACGCGATACAAACTCGCGAGAGTTTTGACGCAGCAATAGTCAATACAAGAGTGTCTCAAGGTAATGTTATTACACAGAGAATGATACGAAAGCGTCCAGCAGTAGTCGAAGATAGCGAAATTTGGGCGATTGCGAAAGTGGGAGGGATTGAGGTTAGATCCTTAGTGAAATCAATGAGTGATGCGGTTATAGGGCAGCTCGTTGAAGTGCAGTCAAATAGTAGTCGAAAGAGATTCCGAGGACTTGTTGTGGGTGAAAATTTGGTGGAGGTGAAGAGTGACTAAATATCGCTATATGGGAACATTACTTCTGATGGCTTTATTAGGCAATTGGGTCGAAGCAACATCATTGTATCAAGCTGATAATTATAGAAGTCTAACCGATGACGCATACGACTTGCAGTTAGGGAGTAATATAACGGTATTAATAGTTGAAGCCTCTAGCGCTGAAACCAATACGGATACCAGTATCAACAAAGGTGTTTCACTAACAGGCAGTTTAGACAAAGATGGCGATAGCGTTACCGGCGGGTTGGACGCTAGTTTGGAGCGTTCTGGTGGGGGAAATACTCATCGAAATGGCCACTTAAAGGCACAAGTGACCGTACCCGTTATTAAGTTGGACGGTAGCGATAGACTATTTGTAAGCGGGAGTCAGAGTCTTGTTGTGAACGGCGAGCAACAAGTTATATCGATCTCGGGGTGGGTAAGAAGAATTGATGTTAGCTCTGACAACACCGTAGTCTCATCGAGACTCAGCGAGGCATCTATTGAATACGTTGGTTATGGTGTTTTGGACAAAAACCAAAAGCCTGGTCTCATATCTAAGTTCTTTTCCTTTATTGGCCTAATATGAATAAAAAACTGATTACTAAACGATGTCGACTTATCGTGTTAGTGCTAACGAGTTTTACGATTGGAGTTTCAGCTTATGCTGAGGTGCGACTCAAAGAAGTTGCGCGATTCGGGGGCGCGCATGATAACTCACTGGTAGGTTATGGCTTGGTTGTGGGGCTCGCGGGGACTGGGGATTCAAGCCGTAGTCATTCGACCTCAAAGGCCGTACTCAATACGCTGAAGAGCTTCGGAATTAGCGTTTCTTCTCGCGAAATTAGTAGCCGGAATGTCGCCGCGGTAATACTAACGGCAAATATGCCCGCCTTTTCAGAAGTAGGGAAATCAATCGATGTGAATGTTTCATCTGTGGGTGATGCGAGAAGTCTAGTTGGCGGAACGTTATTGCGTGCGCCACTAAAAGCTGCAGATAATGGCATTTACGCTCTTGCCCAAGGGCCGGTATCTGTCGGCGGCTATAAATACGATTTTAACGGCAGTATGGTCCAAAAAAATCACCCTACAGTAGGAATAATTCCACAGGGCGGAACCATAGAGCGGTATGTAGATTCTTCCATGGTTCGAGATGACGGAAGGGTAGCGGTGGTGCTTGATCGAGCGGATTATACAACCGCAGGGCGGGTAGAGTCGGCAATCAATACAGGCTTAGGCGGAAATTACGCAGAAGCGGTGAGCCCAGGTCGTATTCTTGTCAGTAAGCCTGAAGGCGTAAATAGTGCTGTTAGCCTAATCGCAACATTAGAGAGCATTACCTTGCAGCCAGATAAAATTGCAAGAGTCGTTATTAACGAAAGAACCGGAACAATCGTCGCAGGTGGTAATGTGAGATTGGAAGCAGTGACGATCTCTCACTCTAATATTAAGGTATCGATTTCAACACAATTTACCGCATCGCAACCACGATTCGTTGAGTTGATAGGCTCTGGTTCGAATGGCATAGAAACAGTTGTTGTTCCAAATACTGAAATCGATGTTTCTGAGGCGGAAGGTAGTGCCGTAGCACTAGAGTCTGGCGCATCTATTGAAGACCTTATTGTATCTTTACAAAGAGTTCATGTTAGTACTCGAGACATTATTTCAATACTTCAGGCAGTGAAGAGCTCGGGTGCTCTACACGCTGACCTTATTATTCAATAGCAATCAAAAAAATTGGAAGTGCTTATGTTTGAAAACGCAACATTGAGCTTGGTCTCTACAGTATTAGATAGGTTGTCGCAAAACCATTCGCTCATTGCGAGTAATATGGCGAACGTTAATACGCAAGGCTATAAGGCCGCGCAGATAGACTTTGAGGCTATGCTTGCGCCAGTCAGTGAGGTAGTAAACTCGGAAAATGGCGGCGCAACAGAGTTAACCAAGGCGCTAGCGAGGCTAGACAGACAAGAGATACCCGTTTTTGAAAGTGAAACTGCCGGAGTACTTATAGATCAGGAAATGATTAATCTGGCGGAAAATACTCTAAAGTATAAAGCGCTTGTCAGTGCGAGATCAGAACTTTCATCAATTAAGTCGATTGCTATCAAAGGTAGAAGCTGATGGACTACTTAACTGTGTTCGATATTGGTGTTTCTGGCATGAACCTGCAGATGGCAAGGTTAGAATCAATGGCGGCCAATCTCGCGAATACGAATTCAACTTCAGCGGATGCTTCTTCGGTGTATAGACCCCTTGATGTGGTTGGGGTGTCGGGCACCAATTTTGAATCCCTATTAAACGGCTCAGCATCTAGCGACGAACTGGCGGTTCGATATCAGGTAGTTGAATCGAATGTCGGGCCCCGAATGGTTCTAGATCCATCACACCCTCACGCAAACGCCGATGGATTGGTTGCCTACCCCGATATTAATCCTGTCTCAGAGATGATGAAGTTAATGACTGCAACTAGAGCTTATGAAGCCAATGCCCAAGTCGTAAACGCGGCAAAATCAATGGCCTCAGTAGCGATGGATATAGGGAGAGGCAGATGAGCATAGAATCCATAAATACTATGATAATGGGCGGAATAGGTGAAATTGAATCTCCTATTGGAGTATTTGGGCCCGCAGAAACAGGCAAAAGCAACAGTTTAGTTTTTGATCATCTTCTGGGTGTTGACGAAAATATAAAGAGCGCAGAAAAGCAAATACAATTATTGGCAATTGGTGAGGCAGAGAATATTCACCAAGTCATGATTTCAATCGCTAAAGCAAAAAGTTCATTTGAGTTAACTGCTGAGGTGAGAAACCGGTTGTTGGAGTCGTATCAACAAGTTATGAGAATGCAGGTATAACAATTAATGAATATTAGTCAAAAGAACTGGGTTGAAAATCAACTCGATGGTATCCAAGCGAAGTATATTTTGGGGGTTCTAGCCGCCATTATAGTTATCTCCTTTTCAGGATTTTTGTTGATGTGGTCGTTCGACAATAATTACCGTAGTTTGTATAGCGGACTGAGTCAGGAAGAGGCTGCGAATATTGTTAAAGGGCTAGATGAGAAAAAAATTGACTATAAAGTAAGCGCTGGTGGAGAAGAGATTCTGGTCAAGAGCGAAAATGTGGATCAATTGAAACTTCAACTGATTTCTGACGGCGTTCATCTTAATTCCAACGTGGGTTTCGAAGTGTTCGATGGTGCTGATTTTGGAATGACAGATTTTGCACAAAAAATCAATCTTCAAAGAGCGCTTCAAGGTGAGCTGGCTAGAACGATAATGGCACTGTCGGAGGTGAAAATCGCGCGGGTACATTTGGTCTTACCCGAAAACAGTCTGTTTTCTCAGGTGAAGTCAGATCCCAAAGCGTCAGTGACTATTATCCCAAATAGGGGGGTGAAGTTATCAGAAAGAAAGATCAATGGTATCCAACGATTGGTTTCATCTTCTATAGAGGGGATGAGTCCTGAAAATGTCACTGTGTTGGACAGTGAAGGGATAGTGATATCTCAATCAGAAAGTAAAGAGTTTAATGCTGTCTCCAATATCGAAAGTAAGCAGGAAGTAGAGGCCTATCTTCGTCAAAAAATTGAAACAATGTTAGCTCGGTTGAGTATTGATTTTCAGCCTGTGGTTGATATTGATGTAACGCTTAATTATATGGAAACCCGAAAAACGACAGAGCAGTTTAATCAACCAACGGATCCGGAACGCTATCTTGTTAGTAGCAAAACAACCAAGAAGTTCACTGATAATGAAAGTAAGGCTTCTGTGAAACTACTCGATACCGTAAGCGAACAAAAGGAGTATGCGATCCAGGTAGATAAGGAGGTACAAGAACAAATTACAAAGCCTGGAGGAATCAAAAGAATAACCGTTGGATTGTTGGTGCCAGATTACGTTAGCGATACAGACTTAGTTGCGTTGGCCTCAGCCATTGAAGGAGTTGTCGGGCTCGATAGAACTCGTGGAGATCTACTATTACCCAAAAAGGTAAGTAACTGGAAGCACGTCACGGCGACGACACAAGCTTCCAATAGCCAAGATGTCCACAGCCCGCTAACTGGATCAAACGACATTTCTCAGAAACTTCAGGCTGAAACGCCGACCGATACCGTCATGTCATCAGATAGACTCGTGATGGATGATTTTGTTGCGCCACAGTCATACTCCATTTTGCTGATTGTTGGCGCTTTTGTGGTCCTGTTGTTGGTCGTTTTTACGCGAAGGATGTTTGCCAGAAAAATTTCAAAGCAACAACGATTAGAAGTACTTACGGATATGCGGTCATGGTTACAGGCCGACTTGCAGCCGTCCGGCTTTGGTGTAGCCAATCATGAATAAGGCTCGCTTGGCTGCAATTCGTTATCAAGAGCTGGGTTGGTTAGACCGGTTTTGGCTGTGGAATAAACTGACGAATGAAGAACGGGTGAAACTGAAGTTGAGTCGCGATGAGCTCGATAACTACTTGGATGACAAAGGTTATCGATTTGCTGATGTTCTTGATGTGCTCAATACTAACGTCCTTGTTGAGAAAGATTCGAAAGTTGACATTGAAACGCCTGAACCTAAGGAAAACTCACAATTTCAAACGTTCCTGAGTCGTCCAGATTCAAAGTCTACTTTGCAGGCATTCACTGCTGAGGAATTGTCAGCGATTTCGTGGCTGGCCCCAAAGCATGAAGTTCGGTTGATGCATCAAAAACTCGATGATTCGGCGCTATTTGATCAATTAAATCGTACTGATTTCCCAGCGGTACCCGAAAAATTGGCGGCTTTCTTTGGGTCTTATTGCTTCACAGAAGCTCGATCCAAAGACACGCTTGAGGCCTCGAGCTATGAGTAAGATAATTCGATCGGCGGTAGTCAACAGTACTCGCAATCTCGGCGGGTCTAAGTTGGCCATAGATGAAGGTCGAAACGAAATTTCGGTCAGTCGAACGCTTGCGTTATCGACCGCAGAAACGAACGCCTTACTAGAAAAAAACGAAAGCGATATGGCGAAGCTTGTCTCAATAAATGAATCCCTACAACAGCGAAATCAAGATCAGAAGTCGATGATTGATAAGTTGCAAGGGGAGCTTGAACAACTGAAAGATACGCGAGGAAAAGAAGCCTTTCAGTCCGGTTTTGATGAAGGCGTTGTGAGCGGGAAAGAGCAGTATACTTCATTGCTAGAAGGCTTGGAGAGAGCTCGAGAGTTAATGATCAGTCGATTCGATAGTGGAGTCGAAGAAGTTGTTGACTCGGCTTCTACGATAGCCTTTGCATCGATTTGTAAGATCGTGGAGGTCAAATTCGTCGATTCTGAGTTTGTCACCTCGGTTGTGAATAAGGTCGTTCAAGAAAAAGTCGGTGATGTGCGATTTAAGTTACTTGTATCGCCTTCTCAGCTCGATATATTTCAGCACGAAGATGCGCTCAGCGAAATAGCTCATCGACTTGATCCGGTAGAAATCGAGGCAGATTCACGCGTAAAATTGGGTGGCTGTATTGTACAAACGGATATCGGTAATTGGGACGCAAGATTAGAAACCCAGCTTCAGAGCCTGATTGATCTTTATCAATCCCATGCCACGTTTTCGGGAAGTTCGAGTGAATCATAGCAATCTTGTTGATCTCATCGAAACAACTGAACTAACTTGCCGAACGGGAAAGGTTATCGAGTTTCATGGGCTTATCATCGAGTCTCAGGGGCCGGATGCGTACGTCGGAGAGATTTGTGAAATATTTGCGGGTAGCCGTGTCATTCAAGCTGAGGTTATAGGATTTCGCGATAAAAGAGTTCTGTTGGTGCCTTTTGATCATAGCAAAGGAGTCACTATCGGAAGTGAAGTGGCGGCAACTGGACGGAGTGCATCGGTTAGAGTCGGGAGCGCATTGATCGGGCGGATAATTGATCCGTTAGGAAACCCTCTTGATGGAAAAGCGTTAGAGCCAATAACCACGGAATACCCGCTGTATCCTGAGCCAGTTAACCCAATGGAGCGTCAACCCATAAAAGAGAGATTTACAACAGGAGTGAATGTTATTGATATTTTTACTCCTGTTGGAAAAGGGCAGCGTATAGGCATTTTTGCGGGTAGTGGTGTGGGAAAAAGTACCTTGCTAGGTGCAGTAGCCTCTAATGTCGAAGGCGATGTCAATGTGTTTGTGCTTGTCGGTGAACGTGGCAGAGAAGTTGTAGAGTTTGTTAATGATGTGCTGGGAGAGGAAAAGTTAGCTCGGTCGATAGTTGTTGTAGCAACAGCAGATCAACATCCCTTTATTCGTTCTAGCGCAGCCTATGCTGGTACCGCGATTGCTGAGTACTTTAAGGATCAAGGGATGGATGTTCTACTCGCTATGGATTCCGTTACTAGATTTGCCAATGCGCAACGTGATATCGGGTTGGCCGCGGGTGAACCTCCTAGCGTGCGAGGCTATACGCCATCGACATTTACAGCCATTCCAAAACTCGTAGAGCGCGCCGGTAATTATCAAAATTGCGGCTCAATTACTGCGTTCTACACCGTGTTAGTAGAGGGGGATGACTTTAACGAGCCGGTCGCCGATAACATGCGCGCAATACTCGATGGCCACTTATATTTGACCCGAGAGAGGGCTAATCAAGGCATCTATCCCGCGGTTGATATCAGTCAGAGCCTTAGTCGGCTTTCGACCTCCCTCTGTACGGCCGATGAACTTGAGCTAGTGGCGGCTGCGCGACGTCTAGTGGCTGTCTATGACAATTCAAAAGATCTAATCGATCTAGGGGCTTATACCGCAGGAAGCAGTGCAGAAATTGATAAGTCGATAGAATTCAATAGTAAAATAAATAGTTTCTGTTCTCATAAAAGTGGCGATTACAATCAATACGCGGCATCGATCAACGAATTGACTGGGCTTCTCGCATGACAAATAAACGATTAAGGGCAACCGATCAAAAATATCGTTTTCTGCAATATAAAATACAGACGATAGATCTCGCGACTATGGAGATTTCGCGATCACTTGCGATTGCCTATCAAAAGATCACAGATATCTCAAAAAAACGTCATATAACGAGTGCGAAAGTCGATTCACTTCGCCACTACTATAAAGAGACCGTGTTGAGTGGCGATGTCATGCGGGTCGAATTAGTTCAGAGTGTAATGGATTCACTTGAGGGCGAGCGCAATAACATGAAGGCGCTCGATCAACTTGAGTTGATAGCGCAGCAGGAGGTCGTTGATATTAAGTCTCGGTTTGGAAAGGAGCTGGTGCGCAAGGAGAAGTACTCGGGGTTGGCTAATGAAGTTGAGTTGAGTTTTAGTAGAAAGGTAGAGAAGGTGAGACAGGCGTCTTCGCTGGAATCTTATCTCTTAACAAAAAGAGCTAGGGGGTAGCCGAGTTGGATAATGTTTTGATGTACACCAGTCGACAACTGCAGTCGGAACTTTCAGATGATGGCCTATCTCAACGACTGAAAATTAAGCAGCAATGGGAGGGTATGCTCGACGCCGAATCTAACCTGAATCCATTTGGCGAGAAATCTTCGTCCTCCGATTATAATGATAGTACATTGGACAATACTGATCGAAAGAAGGCTGTTGAAGAGTACTCAGGTGATATTCGCGATCTATCCCAAGGAAGATTTGAAGCACTACATCCCAGTCATATCAGTAGCAATAATATCGCACTCAATGATAGCGCGCGCCAGCATTCAAAGATCATCATTTCTAACGGCGAGCCGGCAACTATATTGCCAGCGGGGTCGAGGGAGAATTTGTTCGGTGCGAAAGGATTACAGGGCGACAATCAACAGGCTGGCCCCGTCATTTTGGAGCGTCTCAAGTCCCAACCTTTTTCAGATATCAATGTCACCGTGACTCAAGACGGAAAAGTGGTTAACATTTTCTTTCGAGATTTTTCTCGACGTTATATCGACTATTTGTTCGATTTTGTTACTCGACTCATTGATATTTATCGAACGGAAAAACTGTCAATCGAGAGCGTGTATTTTAACGGAAAGAAAATCGAAGATTTTGGTCAAATTAAATCTTACAGGGAGAACAACTAATGCCAGTAGATGCGATCGGTAGAGCAGCCAGTAGTTCAGTCGAGCTAACGAATAATAACGTCGGGTTGAATGATTTCTTGCAAATTTTTCTGACCCAATTGAATTTTCAAGATCCGCTTGAACCGGTTGATAATCGTGAGTTTATCGCTCAGCTTGCTCAGTTTTCCAGCTTGGAGCTACAAACTCGATCGAACACACATCTCGAGGGAATATTGGACGTTGAATCAGCCGATCAATCGTTAGGGTTACTGGGAAAAACGGTTGAAATTCAAGGTGAGCAAGGGGTTTCGGTTGGAGAAGTCACGACCATACGCTTTGATGTCAGCAGCGGTAACCCTTTGTTAACGGTAAAAGTTGGCGATACTGAATTCATCAATGACGTTAGTCCCTCTCGGGTTTCTTTAGTGAGATAGGTTGAGCCCTTCCTAGATGGCACCTGACTCCTATGTTTATTCAAAGTAGGGAGCTTTCAACAGTTTGGTGTTTGTTATGAATACAGAAACAGGAGAAATCTATGAGCGTCTTCAGTGCTCTTTATAAGAGCGTTTCGGGGTTGATTGGTTTTAGCGAAGGTCTAAACAATTTGAGCAATAACGTCGCGAACATGAATACCCCCGGTTATAAAGGTCGCGACAAGTTTTTCCGTGAGCTGGCATCCAATGGCGGCGGTGACGGCGTGAGTGTATCTGGATCCTCTATTCGTATGCAGCAAGGAGATGTTGCCCAAACTGGCAATAATACTGATGTTGCGATCGAGGGGAATGGCTTCTTTGTACTTCAGCGTGACGGCGAACAGTATTTTACCCGTAATGGTCAGTTTCGTCTCGATGACGATGGCCGTCTTGTTGATGCCAGTGGTCGTTATCAAGTTACTGCAATGGACCAGAGCGGTAAGCTGAAGAGTGTTGTGGTAGATCGGTCGCGGGTTGCTCCTCCGCAGGCGAGCACGTCGATCAGCGTGACGGGCAACCTAAATTCCGGTACCGCTCAAGGGGACACTTTTCCAGTTGATCCACTCACAGATCCTTTTCAAGTAGAGATCTTTGATAGCGCGGGAAACGTACAGGCGTTGAAACTGATTTGGACCAAAGCTGTAGGCAATAGCTGGTCTTTACAGGTTTTAGATCAATCAAACATAAGTGTTGGCGAGACACTTAGCGTTAATTTTAATGCAGATGGATCTCCTGCGGCTAGCTCTCAAAGCTTGATGATTCATCATGATTTCGGAACCGGAGTGACTTCGACAATAGAGTTGAAAGTTGGTAATCCAGATAGTTTTTCTGGCCTTACCAGTTTGTCGTCTTCTTCATCGACTGTGAATGTATCCGATGTCGATGGGCGTGGCCGTGGTCAATTGCAGGATATTTCATTTGATAGCAATGGTCAGCTGCGGATGCAATTTTCCAATGGCCAAGAAATTCTTGGTGGCAAGTTAGCTTTGGCACACTTCGATAACCCAAATGTTCTGTCGGTTGTTGATGGCTCACTTTATCGAGGTGACGTAGCAGCCATGACAATCGGGGTTGCCGGCGAGGGCGTGTTTGGTAGTATCGCTCCAAATAGCATCGAATTGTCAAACGTAGAGATGTCGAGAGAGTTTGCCGATCTGATAATTGTGCAGAGGGGTTATCAGTCTTGTTCACAGGTGATGAACGTCACCAATGAGCTGGTTGAAGAGCTGTACAACAGCACAAGAGGTGGGTAGAAATTATTAATATGATGTATCGCTATAAAATCTATAACGCAAAAGAGCTGGCTCACATAGAAGCTGTGCTCACTAAGGCCCTAGCTTCTTGGACTGAAGATTGGCTTTTGTCTTCGGTTAAATTGACTCGGCTAGTCAATGCCCATCAAGCGCCAGGTGATTTGACGGGAATAGGCCTTCAGGCTGCTTCGGATTTCTCAAACAGTGTTGTCGCCGAGAGTATTCGATACATCAGTGACGAACTGCTTCGTCATAGTATCGCCGAGGCTATTGTTCCGGCGAACTTGGATATCGATTGGTCAAGAAGTCAAATTATTCAAGACGCGATCCTAGCGGCTAGGGACGACTTTGTTTCGATTTTTGTCGATAGATCAATCTCAAGTATGACAAATAATCTGTCAAGTCTGTCGATTTGGCAAAGCGGGTCAGGTTGGCTAGTGACTCTAATCGCGTTCGAAACACAAGAAATACCACTGTTGATATCGCCTGCGGGGGCTGAACGTTTTCTGGTTGACCTTTACGCATCGCAGACGCTAAGAAAGCCTATTAACGGTGATATGAGGTTGGCGGAGTTATTGGCTGCTCAAGATGTTGACGTTAAAGCTCAGCTTTGTGAAGTTCGCTTGAGTTTAAAAGAAGTCAAAAGTTTAGCTGTGGGTGATGTGATCACAACGGATGTTGCTGTTACCGATCAAGTATCGCTTCTCAGCGCAGCCGATAAAAAGCTAGCGGGCGGAAAATTGGTTCAAATTAATAACAGAAAGGCAATACAGCTGAATAAGCAAGGTGGAGAGGATCATGAGTAACGACGTAGAAGGCGTTGTATTGGAAAACGCGGTAGAAGGTGCTGTTGGCGCGAAAGTAGTCACTGACAAGCTGTTTTCTGTGGTCAAAGATGTCGAAGTGGGGCTGTCGGTTGTACTCGGCGGCACCACCTTAACGGTTGAGGCGCTAGCATCGTTGAAAGAAGGTGAAGTACTCGCTTTGGATCAACTCAGCACGGAGCCTGTTGACGTAATGCTAAACGGTGAACTGATTGCTCGAGGCAGCATTGTTGTGGTCGATGACAATTTTGGTATCAAATTGACAGAGGTTAGTGAGTTTTAATGCGCTGTTTTGGTATCGGATTATCTTTGATGTTTGTTAGTTTTTTTGCGACAGGGGCGGATGATCGCCTAGTCAATCAACTAGAACCCCCGCGATCGGTTAGTGCCGTTGAAACCGTTCAACAGGAGATAATTCCCTTCAAAGATGACGAGGGCTTCTCTGGAGACCTTCAAGAACTTAGCGTGCGGGTAGGAATCGCGATGGCGGTTCTGGCAATACTCTGGAGTCTGATTGTTCATGCTAGAAAAAGGGGATTGCTCGGTGTACTGGCAACGACTGAACTGGCCACAATCAAGGTCAAGGGGAGTCGTAAAATTTCAATGAGTACACAGGCGTATGTTCTTTCCATCGATGGCAGCGATATTGTTGTGGTTGATAACGGTAAGAGTGTGGCTGTTCATTCACTCCCCAGAGCGACAGGTCTCACTGATGATGCCTAGTGTACGGAATACAGCCATTCAACGGCTAATAGTGGTGTCATCGATTGTAGCTGTTCTATTTTTTGCCGCGCTGAGTGTCAATGCCGCTGATCTAACGGTGGGTGGGTTGAGCATTAACCTTTTGGGTGAGTCTGAGTCTGAAGAGTTATCGTCGGCAGTGCAGATATTAGTTCTCCTTACGGTGTTGAGTCTGGTCCCAGCTATTTTGATTGTCATGACGTCTTTCACCCGTATTGTCATTGTCTTGGGAATGCTTCGTCATGCACTGGGCTTGCAAAATTCACCACCCAATACGGTCTTGATTAGTCTCGCGTTATTTCTGACGCTATTTACCATGATGCCGGTATTCTCAAAAATCAACCAAGAAGCCTATCAGCCGCTCGTTGAAAAAACGATCACCAGTGTCGAAGCGGCGAAAGTTACCGTTGATCATATGAGAAGGTTCATGCTGCGTCACACTCGAGAAAAAGATCTAGCGGTCATGTTGGATATTTCAGGCACTGAACGGCCTAAAACGGTTGAAGAGGTCTCGCTTACTCATTTGATCCCTGCATTTCTTATTAGTGAATTACAAGTAGCATTCCAAATTGGGTTTGTTATTTTTTTGCCGTTTTTGTTGGTCGACCTTGTTGTTGCGAGCGTATTGATGTCGATGGGGATGATAATGATTCCGCCTTTAACGATTTCATTACCGATTAAAATACTGGTGTTTGTCTTGATCGATGGCTGGTCTTTGGTGTCGCAGTCCTTAGTAGGGAGCTTTTTTTAGGGCTTATATAATAGTCCTAAAGTGTCGCTATGGATGACGATTCTGATGTTGAAGTGTTGACTGAACTTGAGCAAGGAGCCAGTGGTATTGAGCGCCTGTGGAGTGCTTTCTGGCAAAACCAAACGTCCGATATAAAAGCACAGCTATATCACTATTATCAGGCCCATGCGCATCGGATCGCAAAATCGGTTTATTTCTCAAGGGCGTGGACAAGCCTAGAGCTAGACGATTGTATTCAATATGGCGCCGAGGGCCTATTGTCGGCTATTGATCGCTTTGAGCGAGCAAAGGGCGCTTCATTCGAAACTTATTCTAGCTATCGTATACGCGGTTCTATACTAAACGGTATCGATAAATACTCTGAGGAGTTCGACTTCGCGGCTTATCAGCGTCGTATTAGACAGGAAAAGGTTGCCTCTATAGCAGCAGAGAATTCGGCCGAATCAGGCGATAGCTTCAGCCGTATTGTGGATGTAACGGTAGAGTTGGCTTTGGGGTATCTGCTACAAGGGGCGCAACAGTTAACAGAGCTTGTTGATGAGTCGCCCTATGTGAATCCGTCCAGAATTACCTTACAACGTCAGTTGCTGAATCTAGTGCAAGATCTACCTGAAAAACAGCGGCAAGTATTAACGCAATATTACTTCGAAGATATTCCTTTTGTTGAAATCGCAGAGCAGTTAGGGGTGACCAAGGCGCGTGTCTCACAGATTCATGGCGAGGCGCTAAAAAAGCTCCACTTACAATGCCAAAGCCGATCGATCATTAAATAGCTTCTAGTGTGGCGGCTTTGTAGACCAGCACAACTCGCCTTAGCGCTTACGGTTTCTATGTGGCGCTCTGACTTGGTAGGCGGGTTGTATCGGCTTGGCATGAGGTTACTTTTTGTGGGTTTCAACAAACTCACGCATTATGGTGGTTAGCAGCTTGTCTAGCTCGGGATCGCTGTTAATGTCTTCGCTGATTTTCTCAACGATTAATCCGAATTTGGCATCATTTAGGGCCGTTTTTCCAAATTTGTCCAAGACAATGTTGTGCACGATTTGGTGTCGAAGTAAGTCGGGTGTGACGGTCTTATCGTTACTGAGCTTTAGCGCCATATCACGAATTTTTGCTTCGAGTGACGGCGCGTTAGCCTTAGTCGGAGCGGTTGTTTTGTTTGTATTCCCAACACTTTGTTTACCGCGCAATGATGCGTACAGCTGGTCAAGAGACGGCCCAATCTTCATTCTCGACCTCGTCGTTGGGTGGTATCACGCTGAGTGATCAATATTTAACTCTTGTAAGCATTGAGAAATAAATGAGACTTGCTACTGCTCTCTTCATCAGCTGGCAACGGCATTTTTTCACCGCCGATCATGGTGGAGATATTCTCGATGACTTTTGACATATCTTTATTTAACGCCGGATTTTGTCGGTTGTTTTCAATGCCTTGTAGAATTTTCTGTTGAGCTTTTTCGAGTTCATTGGTTACCAACGCACTCAGCCCTTCAGAAAAAAGTCTCAAAGGCTCGCTCTTCTCGAGCTTCTCGAGCTGTTGCCAGCTGATCAGGGCTTCGGCATTGTGGCCGATGGTCATCTGCGCAAGGCCAATTTGAAAGTGCGCCGTCCAGAGTTCGGGCTCTAGTGATACGGCACTTTTCATTGCGTCAATCGCGCGCTCAATCATGCCAATTTCGGCGTACTGCGCACCTAGTAAATATCGCGTATTGGCGTTGTCCTTTTTTATCAACGAGCGTTTGAAATAGGTAATGGCCTGCTCGTGCGATGATTGCTCGCTAGCCTTAATGCCTAGGTGAAAGAGTTCGTCGGCGTCTAGTTCGAGCTCGGTGCTATTAGTTACTGAGTTAGTTGCTGAGTTGATTGCTGTTGAATTGGTGGTTGTTGCAGTGGGTTCGACAGTCATTGTGACTTCCTTGTAGGTATTTGAATAGTGTAACTGCCACCCCTGGGGGAGCGTCAAGGCTGTTATAAGTTATTTGGTCAATTTTACGATATCGCTTAACTCTCAATAAAAATGTCGGATAAGGATTGTTAATGGCAATAAAAATAATGTCAGCGCCGGTGCGGCTAAGCGTTTTGAGCAGGGGTTTTAGGCCCAGCTCGACTACAGCGGCAGCAACGACTCGATAAATGACTAAACGGATTGATTAAAGCATGGCTAGCGTAATTACTGGGGATCAGTTAGGGCTTCAACTGTCGACGCAAACAGGTATTGGTGGGCGGTCAGGCATCGGTCAGGCCAACGTTGACACATTTGTGAATACCGCAACCGGTAATTTGGTGTTACAGCGGCAGGATCAGTTACTAACCGGCCACGGCCGCGATTTTGAAGTGCTGCGCACCTATAATAGCTTGGGTCAATTGACGGACGATAACGGCGATAACTTTCGCTTCAGCTTTAATCGTCGCTTAGTCGCTTTTACCGGAACGCCCAATACCGCCGGCAGCAGTATTACGCGGGTTGCTGGCGATGGCAGTGAAGCTGTCTATCAATATGATGTGGCTTCAGGGCGTTATCTAACGACCGATGGCGGTGGCGCTCACGACAGTTTGATTTTTAGCGATGCCGAGCAATCTTGGGCTTGGCTCGATGGCGGTAGCGCGGCTCGCGAATTTTATTTGCAAGCGCCGAGCGGCGGCGACTTTCGTTTGGTTCGACAGCTCGACCCCCAGTCGGCAGAGACCAGCTATCGCTATCATGCCAATGGCTTTATCGATTTAGTCACCAATGCCTCGAATGAAACATTGCGAGTAGAGTACGATGCTGCCGGTAATGTCGTCGCACTTCATCAGGGACGCTTGGACAGCAATGATGTCATCGTTGATGAGCTCACCACAACCCGATACAGCTACGACGCGGACAATCGCTTAAGCTCGATAACAGTAGACTTAACCCCAGCTGACGGCGACATAACCGATGGCGTGGTGTACAGCGTCGGTTATCAATATCACGCGGCCAGCCATTTGATCTCTGTGCTCACTCAGTCCGACGGTACTCAAGTCGCGTTTCAGTACGATGCGCAAGGGCGTGTTATCGAAGTCGCGCGAGGGCTTGGCGATGATGCACAAATCACCCGCTATAGCTACGATACCAGCAACCGAAGTGCGCAGGTGCAGCATGTGCTTGATGCCGCCGCGGATGTGAAGCTAACCTATGACTTACAGTTCGACACCCAAGGCCAGTTAATACAGCTGTTAACGCCGCCAGATGCCAATGGCCGACGTTTACAAACGCTCTATAACTACGATGCCGATGGCAATTTGACGTCTCAGAGCGATAATGCTGGCGATCAAACTCTCTACTATTACGACACTCAAGGCAACTTGGTTGAGCGCCAAGATGCGCTCGGAAATACTCAGAGATACAGCTACCACGCCGACAACTATGTCGCCACCGAAACTGTATTTCGTATTGCTGACCCCGATGGTGTGGGCGCCGGGCAACCGTTAGAACCTGCGACGCAACGCTACGTTTATGACGACGACAAGCGGTTGCGTTTTTCCATTGACGCCGATGGCGGCGTTGTTGAATATCGCTACGGCGAATTTCACGGTTTGCCCACTAGTACTATTGCTTATGCTAGTACCGATTACGATGTTACCGGTTTGACCGAGGCGATGGCGCCAACTCTGGCGGCAATGCAGGCATGGAGTCAGCTGCAAGATCTCACTGGAATACAGCGAACCGATACCGCTTACGATTTTAGAGGCCAAGTATCCACTGTTACCCAATTTCTGAGCACGGATGCAGCCGGTCAAGGTGTCGCCGATGGTACCCAGAGTGTTGAACGATTCGTCTATGACGCTTACGGAAACTTGTTGTCGAGCTTTGACGCGAATGCCACCGAAACCACCTACAGCTACGACGGCCTCAATCGTTTAACGCAGTCGGTCGTCAACGCTAACGCTAATACGATCAATGGTCACACCGCGACAAGCCGCAGCGTGCAACGCTTCTTTGATGACGCCAATAATACGCTCTATACCCAAAACGAAAACGGTCTATTTACCTTGCAGGTCAGCAACAGCGCTGGCGACATTGTGAGCAGCTCAGAGGCGCAATTGGTCGATGTTGCCAATCGCACCTTCAATACCTTCAGCCAAACCCATTTTGTCTACGACGACTTGGGCCGTTTAGTGGCCACGCAAGATCCACAAAACGGTGTTGAATTGAGGGTTTACGATAATCTTAATCGGGTGATTGCCCGTATCGATAGTACGGGTCAGTTAACCGAGCAAGTCTACAACGAAAACCACCGAGTGATTGAGTCGATCCGTTACGACACGGCGATTACTGCAACCCAGGTGCAGGCGCATCTGAATTTTGTCGATGGCGTTCTGACTTCCGTGGCTACTATTAACTTAGCCTCGTTGAGGCCAGCCACTTCGGCCAACGATAGATTGTTGCATCAAGTATATGACGCAGCGGATCGTCTGCGCTTTCAACTTGATGAAGCGCGTTTTGTCACTGAAATCCGCTATGACGGTCGCGGAGACGTTATTTCAACACTGCGCTATCAAACGGCACTGCCTCAGCTCAATCAACTGACGGTTGATAGTGTCCAAGCGTTTTATGCCGATGATAGCTTGGTTGAGCAAGTGAATAATTTTGAAGTGACGCAATACGTGGCGCCGATTCAGAATTATGTACCTGAGCCTCGGGCCATTGATGACATGCAGACGTATATTTCTGACGCTCTTAGTGTAGATAATCAGGCACATATTATTTCTCGCGCACCGATTCAGCCCCATTCCTTGAGTAGTCAAGTAAGTTCGGTTGTTGGAAGCGTGAGCAGTGTAAATTCCACTATTTCAGTGACGAATTCGACGGTCTTTACTAGTTCAAACTGGCGGGGGCATGGGTATGATTCTACTGGGGTCAAGCAGAATAGCTGGGAAGGGCTTTACGAGCCGGGACTTATAGCAAATCCAATAATGATGCGTTCAGAGGTATATAGGAATGGATCGCTAGTAAAATCGACAGAATATAGTGCTTATGCGTCGCAGTATGCTACGAATGGAATTGTTAATATCTCCGATACTGCCTTAGCGGCAGGTACTTATAGCATAAAAATCTACTCAGTTGGGTTTTCGATAAAAGGGACACCGCCACCCGACGTGTTGCTTAAAACGGTTACCCTTACCAAGGCTGGAGCAGCTCAACCCAGCTACATCTCCTGGCCAAAAAGCCACCAACCGGCAGGCACAACCGCGGTCTTCGCCTTCCGTACGGCAGGCAGCGGCGCCTATGTTTACAAAACCGTCACCACTAGCGGCTCAAACCATCGCGTGAACTTGGGAGCTATCGCCAACGGCACCTACGACTATAAAATCCGCTACAAAGATGCGTCAAACAACAACATAACCACCAGTGATGGCACTTTTGTGTCGACCCGTGGCAGCACTAAAAATAGTACACGATCGTTTATCCACAACAGCCAGCAGGTTAATTATTCTAGCGGCAGTGCCATCACTGGTTATCTGTCGAATGCACAAGCCTCATCGATCGATAGTATTACCGCCACGGTCAAAAATCTAAGCGGCCAAGTGGTGAGTAGCGCCGTTACTGATCCCGATTTAATCAAGAGCATTGTCGGTAGCTACGATGGTCGAGTGAATCTATCGGCAGGCACGTTACTGGCCAATGGCCGTTACACCATTGAGCTAAGTATTCGAGCAACCAACGGTGTGGTGACTAGCGATAGCATCAGTTATGAAATTGGCCAACAAACCGAAATCGAAACGCTATTATCATGGGCCAATGCCGATTTTGACTTTGCCGCGGGCGATAGCCATAGCTTTGCTTACCGAGTCGCGGGTAGCAATGGCGCTTACATTAATGCACCAATAGCGGTTAACGGCAGTCGTCAACAAGTTAATCTGGGTGATAACTTAACCTCTGCAAATTACGAATACTTGCTGCAGACTCATTCCAGCGACGGTCAGTTGCTATACCAAACCCGCGGCGAATTCGCACCGAATAATGGGGCCTTGGTCAATTTAAGTGGCAGCCGAGAATCGCTCACGGTGACTAGCTCCAGTGCCTCTTTGGGGCAGGGTGAGCAATTGCAAAATTATTTGTCCAATGCCGATTTGTCAGGTCTCGAATATACCAGCGTCACACTGCGCGATGCGGTCACCAACGCCGTCATTCACGCCGATGTTCGCACCTACATCGATATCTTGGGGCAGCGAGACGGTCAACCCGTTAATCGCGCGATTAACCTACAGCTAGGTAGTGCACTGGCCGATGGCAATTACCTGATCGAGGTCGCACTTCACAAACTCGATGGCAGCACCTCGCAGCGACCGGCGTTTGTGCATCAAGTGGGACCGCAGCCCTATCAACAGCAGCGTACCGAATTTCAGCTACAACTTTCTGACGACGCCGCGCAAATCGCCGAAGGTGTGGTGGTGGTATCCGCACGTTATCGTTTAGCCGGTGGCGAGTTTCAGCCGTTGGTGTTGAGTGTTAACGGGGCCAGTGTATCGAGTGAGCTTGAATCCCTAGTTCAGGGCAGTTACGAATACGAAATACAGTATGCCTACGCCAATGAACCATCCATCGTTAAAACAGTGACCGATACTTTCGACGTTGTTGAGTCTGGCATGGTTACCGAAAATGTACAGGCTAAGACTGATCTTGTCAGTCGCGAGTCTGACCGACAAACCTTCACCCTCTATAACAACAACGGCTTACAAGTTGGCGCCATAGATACTGAGGGGTTTTTAACCGAAATTGTTTACGATTCAATCAATCAGCCGGTGGCGACGATTCGCTATACCAATGCCGTCACGCCTGAGCTTCGCCAGCTGAGTGATATCAACAGCGTAAGACCCACAAGCTCGGATAACGATATTCGCAGTTACAATCTATACAACAATCGCGGCCAGTTGCAGGCAAGCATCGACGGCAACGGCGCACTCAGCGAGTATTTTTACGACGGTGTTGGCAACCTGATTAAAACCATCGCTTACACAGATTTACTCACCGAAGTTGAATTACAAACCGCACTCACGGCCGTCAGTCAACAAGTCGGTCAACTCAGTTTGGGCGCCGATCGCGCCTTAGGGCAAGTGCGGCCACTGAGCTCCGCCGCTGATCAAGTCCAAGTGTTCGAATACGACGCACTAAACCAGTTGGTTCGAGAAATGAACACCCAAGGTGTCGTGACACAATACCAATACAACCTCAACGGACAAATTGTTGAGACTCGTGGCGGTCTGCTCGGATCTTTAGGCGCCAACTCTCTGATAGAAGTGACTGACTCGAGCCAGTTGCGTATTAACAGCCGTCAATACGATTTACAGGGGCGCTTGATCGGTGAAACCTCGGCGCTGGCCCATCAATTGGGGCAGGCCGCCACCGCAACAAGCCAGTATCACTATGACGCGACTGGTCAGCGCATAAGCGCAACCGATGCGATAGGCAATCGCAGTCTTTACTTTTACGACAGCGAAGGGCGATTACTGTACAGCGTCAACGCTTTGGGTGAAGTCACTGGGGTTGGCTATAACACCTTTGGTGAAAGAACTGAGCAGCGTGTTTTTGAGCAACGACTTGATGCGGGTGTATTGGCAGGGTTGACGGGTGGTGTTATTAGCGATCAAACCAGCGCGATCTTCAGCGGTTTACAATCAGCTCTCGATAGCGTTACGCAAACACAATACAGCCAGCGTGGGCAAGTGGTGCAGCGCACCGATGCCGAGGGTTTTCAAACCCGCAGCAGTTATAATCGCTTTGGTGAGATGACAGAGCTGGCCCGCGCGATCAACCAAGCCAACACCGAATTTGTTCGCAGCCAATATCAATACAATGCGCGCGGTTTACAAGTGCAATCCGTCATAGATCCGCAGACGCCACAAAACCCTCAAGCGCAAGCGATAGTTAAGCAAACCGTGTTTGATGCCTTCGGTCGAGCGATCGAACAGCTCGATGCCAACGGC
>Ga0209395_1001850_pt1 | contig 28859 bp, 22 predicted proteins | sample GOMGulsemesocosm_3_FD_184635 | JGI IMG/M metagenome (GOLD analysis project Ga0209395, IMG submission 184635) | Methane-oxidizing microbial communities from mesocosms in the Gulf of Mexico - GOM9D Gulf of Mexico (SPAdes) (version 2) | ecosystem: Environmental > Aquatic > Marine > Cold seeps... | reverse complement strand
CTTACTACCTATCTTATCGTATCACTGTTTAAAGGGTTACTGATTTGTTACATATAAAGATGAATGGCTATTTTTAGGCGTTTAAATGAACAAACCATGTGTCTAAATGTAAATAGACAATTTATCGATATGGTTAATTTACCGTAATTTTTATTTATGAAAACTAGCTATTTATCTGTCAAAGCCAGCAAAAATGCGGTGGAGCGATGATTAAAATATCTATAATAATTCTATTACCTCAAATAATAGATTTTTTCTAAGACTACCTTTAACAGCTTTGATTAAATTTATTCAAATCTATCGTCATGCGAAAACGATTAACTTTAAAACCTAAAATAAAACCTAAAGGAAATATCCATGAGAAAATTATTATTACCCTTATTAATTGCTGCGACGGTTAGCTCACCAGCACTTCTTGCTGCTGATTTTTCAGAAAGCGTTAAAAAAGCAATGGCCTCTGATATTCGTAGTGATAGAGAAACAAGACGTGATAGAAACAGGAAACCAGTAGAAACACTGAAGTTTTTCGGTATCGAAGATGATATGAAGGTATTAGAAATTGTACCTGGCGGTGGCTGGTATACCAAGTTACTTGCACCAGCACTTCGTGATAATGGGCAGTTTTATTTAAGCCTTGGTACGAAAAGACTTAAAGACTCACTATTAACCAAAAAGCCTTTTGATAAAGTAAAACTTGTCGGTAGTGAAGGTTACGAATTTAAAGATCTCAACTTTAAAGTAAGCGACCTTGATGCCGTACTTACTTTCCGTAATTACCATAATTTTGATGAACCTGAACGTGCCAGTGTTAATAACGCTGCTTTTAAAGCATTAAAGCCAGGCGGTATTTATGGTGTTGTCGATCACACTCGTCGTCATATGCAGAAAAAAAATGACGAAAATGGACGACGCTTCGATCCAGTACTCGCGATAAAAGAAATTCAGCAAGCCGGCTTTGTTTTAGTCGACTATTCAAACCTACATTACAAGATAGATGATGAATTACGTTTTGAGGTCGGCCGAAAAACAGTACAAGGCAACTCAGACCGTTTCACTTTGTTATTTAAAAAACCTGAATAAAAATTTTTTTGCTTGATCTCAGGTCTATTGATGGGGAATGAAAATTTCCCATCAAAAATTATTGAATATTACTCAAGTTATCTTATCGAAAGGACAATAAATGGAACATTGCAAGCAACACTGGATGCTTAATACGCCTATACTTAGGCTTATATTGTCATGTTCTTTACCTATATTGCCGGCCGTTTTTTTATTGAGTGCATATGACTTATTTGAAACAGGATTAATAGCAAGGCTTTGCTCTACTCACCTTGCAGCATTAAGCTTTAGCGCCCCAATTACTACGGCAATGGCAGGTGTAGCCATTGCTCTTTCTATTGCAACAAATAGTTGGATTTGTCGGATTAAATCAATCGTTACACCAAAAAGCTGCATTACTGACAAAAACGAATTAAAGAGCAATATAATACGAGCACTTGTCTTAGCAACAACATTAACTTTTTTCTTAGCAGTACTATTATATTTTATTTCACCATCTCTTTATTTTTTACTCGGTACACAGTCGTCGTATCAACCAGCTATAGAACTTGGCATGACTTCTTTGGTTACCACCTATACAGAAATTAGATTAATTGGCTGGATCCCGCTGATACTTGTTTGGCAAATCAATGGTATTTTACGTAGCTTTGGCCATATAAAACAAGCAAGCATACTGCTCGTCTCTTGGATGATAACCAAGTCAGTTTTAAGTTATGTTTTAATCGGTGACGGACAGTGCTCTCAACTTTTAGAAACGGGAATTATAGGCGCAGGTTATGCACACCTTATCTCAGATAGCATATTTGCACTTATTTCCTTAGGTATTATTATTCGTGAATTGGGTATTGAAAAACAACAAATTGCAGCAATACAATGGATAAGCACACTAAAACAAATGTCTGTAACCGGCCTAAATGCTAGCTTACAACAATTATACCTTCCTATTACTATTGGCATACTCACCTTTTATATTGCCAGCATTGCTGAAGATAAAGTTGCACTTTTGAGCATAATATTCCGAATTGAAACACTCGGGCTTTTTATTCCTATGGTTTTTACCGCTTCACTGCCTGGTTTAATCGCTGCGAATTGGTGGGCAGGGAAAATTGATCGTGTTAAAAGCTTGATCATTCAGGGGGTTATTATTATTACCGTGACCCAGATATTACTTGCTGGTGTACTGTACTTTTATGCTGAAACAATTGCGGCTGAAATCAGCCAAAGTGCAAATTTACAACAATATATTGAGCATTACCTAATTTACGTGCCTATTAGCTTTATCGGTGCAGGCTCTACCATGTTGGCCTTATCAAGCTTAAATGCCATTGGAAAATCAGCTAATGCCAGTATTTTAGGCTTTGGCCATAAAGTGATACTGATATTAGCATTTTCAATCATTGGCGGTTGGTATGCATCAATTTCAGGAGTGTTTATTGGTATTGCATTGGCTCATATTGTATCTTTGCTTTTAGTATCTAAACTTTTCATCCGAAAAATATGGTGGCAAGAAGATAATAAAACCCAGCAACCATATACGCTATTCCAACAACCTAATAGTGAGTAATAATCAAAATTAAAACTTAACAACTGGCTAAGTTTTAATTTTTTTCTGAACTCAATTCTTATTCTCTACACAAAAAATGAGTTCAGCAATGCTTTTAAAAATAGCTAAATAAGTGAATTAAAATGCACTTTAACAACTTACTTCTCTTCGTCCCAACCAATACCTACCGATCAGTGTTAACCCTACTGCAATGACCAGCGAATAAGCCATGGCTAGCGTTTGCTGTGTTGGCTCAGCACTATTTGTAGAGAGTAAAATATAAGTCCAGGGGTCAAAGTGCCAATACTTAGTGTGGCTAAGTTGTATAATACTCATGGTAGCGACAACACCAAGCCCTAATGGAGCGACAATATTTTTCCAGCGCCAACTGACAATATGATGAATAGTCAAAATAGCCAAACAAGCAACAGTGCTATAAATAAGGTTCAGCACCACTTCAAGGCTAAGTATATTGGTACCAGATATCCCAAAAGCTTCTAAACAGACTATTGATAATAAAGTGGATATAAACAAGACTAAACTAGCACCAATAAGGTAAATCCAAGCTAATAGTAATTTAGCTAAAAACAAGTCTTTTTGCTTAACCGGTAAGGCCAACATAAAGCGCCAGCCATTACTTCGATGCTCTGTACCATTAAGAAGTGCCGTAATTAAGGCAATATACAAAGGCATCATAAAATACCCCCAAAGCGCAAAGTTCGATAACCAATAGATGCTCCAGCCTCGTTCAGCAATATATTTACCTTCGTTATGTAACAATTGCAGAAGGTTTATTAATAACACCATCAGTGGGCTTAAAAACATCATTAACAATGCCAAGCTTCTTTTGGTTTTTAGCAATTCTATTTGGATTAATTTAATTAACATGTTTTAGCCTCGGTTGTTTGTGAGCCGACTAATTGTAAGAATAAGTTCTCTAATGTTGCCTGATTAAACCGCGATTCTATTAAATCAAAACCTGCATGAATAACTTGTCGGTTAAGCTCACCGCATTGAGATTTCTTAACTTCACTTAACCTCAGTTGCTGATCCGAAATTAATTGAGATGAGATATTTTTTTCAAAGAAATGCTGTTTAAGCTTTTCTGCTGATGGCGTGATTAAATCGAGCGAGCTAGCTTGGCGTCCCATAAGTTCCGGCAAGCTAGACTCTATTTTCATTTTTCCTTGGTGAAGAATGCCAACATGACTTGCTGTTTTTTGAATTTCATCTAACAAATGGCTTGATAAAAATACCGTAGCGCCCGTTTTTTCAGGTAATAACTTTAATAGATGCCTGATTTCTTGCATGCCTGCAGGGTCGAGGCCATTGGTTGGCTCATCAAGTATTAATAGCTTAGGTTTGCCTAACAGTGCATTAGCTAATGCTATTCTTTGCTTCATTCCCAAGGAAAACTTTTCCATTGGCACATTTAGCTGAGCAGACATATTAACTATTTCTAATACTTCATCAATTGATGATTTAGCTAAGCCTTTTATTTTACAACTAATACCTAGGTATTCTTTAGGGGTCAGGTGAGCATATAAACAGGGTGAATCAACTAAGCAGCCAATAGACTTCTTATAAACGACATCTTTTCTATTAATAAGCTGAGAGTTAATTTTAATTTCACCTGACTTAGCACTTAGTAAGCCCAGTAAAATTCGGATCAAGGTTGACTTCCCTGCGCCATTATTACCAAGAAAACCATAAACAGAGCCCTGTGGCACATTGATATTGACGTTGTCTAATACCAGCTTCTGATCAAATTGTTTAGATATCTTTGAAACTTCGATTGCTAGTTGCACGATAATTCTCCTTTGTTTTGAAAGGATATTTAATCATCTAACACAGCAATTATAATCGGGCTAAATGCCTATTTTATTAATCGTTTAAATAGGTCTTGAGACTGATGATTTACGTGAACGTTTCAACTAGAATACCAAGATGATAAAAAACATCACATCACTAAAATGGAAGTTAATCATATGGTTAAGCTTAATAGGCTTTATCACGAGTATTAGTATTCACTTTATTTTAATCATGATTGGTTCGACCGACATTGGCTATATCGCTCGGCAGCGCCCTATTTTACTTTGGCAACAACTTAATATTGCTGAGCCTTTAAAAACTCACTCGAATAGCCAAGCTGATATAAACACTTTTCTAGAGTCGCTGGTAAATAAAAAACACTACCAAGTACTTCATCAAAATGTGCTATTCACAGAGCTTTCTATTGATGCTATCGCTTTTGTTGACCTAGACTCGAGGCTAGTATTTAAAAGCAATAAAGGCCTGCTATTACCGGGAGATGTTGGTGCTCAACTTGCTATTCAATCGAGAGACGATTTGTCTGATGCCTTAACGGGTCATTACAATAGTGGCATTGAAGCATTTGATGAAAATAACTATTTGGTGATCAATAGCGTTTTCAATAACAAAGACGAAATAATAGGCGCAACAATAAGCTGGCAAAATTGGCATTACCGGCAAGACAATGCACCTTTTTTTTATATTTCGATAATTCAAGCGTTATCGCATGCCATATTTAATACTTTAGCCAATTTTTTCTGGATCTTACCGTCAACCTTTATTCTGGGTTGGTTAGTCGCTAGAGTGATGACAAAGCGCTACCAACATTTATATAGAACGATTGAAGACTGGGGTAATGGCAATCTTCAAAGCAGAATCACAACCTCTGGTCAGGATGAAATAGATATAAGTTTTCAACGCTTAAATATAATGGCGGAGAAATTAGCTAAACATCAAAAAGAACTTAAGCATTTAGTGAGTATTGAAGAAAGGCAGCACTTAGCAGCCGAGCTTCATGATACGGTTAAACAACAATTGTTTGCGTCAAATCTACAATTAAGCGCGGCGGCTCAACAAATCGATCAAGATATAAACGGCGCAAAGACAAGTATTACTACAGCTATCAATCAAAACCGTACCGCTTTTAAACAAGTAAATGATTTAATATTTACCTTAAGCCCGATTCAAATTGGCAGTAATTTGAAAGAGGCATTGATAACAGCCTTTGATAATTGGCAAAAAGATAATAGCGCTATCTTATCAAGTAGCATAAAGGTCGATATCGAGTTAACTGAAATCCAACAGCAGGTTATTTTTAGAAGTATTATGGAAGCGCTACAAAACATCAGTAAGCACGCAAATGCGAAGAATGTTGATCTTAAACTTACACACAATAACAAACGAATAACTTGGCAGATAGCGGATGATGGTAAAGCTGAATCTCTTGCTGAGGGAAAGAATGAAGTAGCGTTTGGGCAAGGTTTAAATCTAATGCGAAAGAGAATTGAGTCGCTCGACGGAACCTTACACGTAAATAATGAACATGGTTTTAACGTTAAATTGGAGCTGCCCATTGTCTAATAACATCAACACCAGATCAAAATCAAAAATACCGCCAGCAGAAAAAATATCGGTACTCATTGTTGATGACCATGAATTGGTGCGCCAAGGCATTGAAACTTTTCTAAATCTGCAAGCCGATATTGAAATTATCGCCAGCGCAGCAAATGCAAAACAAGCCATTGAACAAGTTGAAGCGCTCATTCCTGATGTTATCTTGATGGACTTAAACCTTGGCGAAGGCATGAATGGCATTGAAGCAACCCGAGAAATAAAAGCTATTAGTCCGCAATCAAAAGTGATTGTATTAACTTCATTTCATAGTGATGAATATATTTTTCCAGCAATAAAATCAGGCGCACTATCGTATTTATTAAAAGATATTGAGCCAGTAGAATTAGCTGATGCAATAAGAAAAGCTGCATCAGACCAAGCCGTATTAGCGCCCATTGTTGCTAAAAGAATAGTCGAAGAAATGCAACCAACCAGCAAAGAAGCGACTCCTAGCCATTCTCAATTAAGTGTCAGAGAATTAGAAATATTAAAGCTCATTGCTGAAGGCTTTAATAACCAAGAGATAGCACACTCGTTAAACATCGCCATTAAAACGGTGCGTTGTCACGTAAGTAATATTCTAAGTAAATTACATTTAAGAGATAGAACACAAGCTGCAATTCATGCGTGGCAAAAAGGCTTGCTGTAATTACCAAAGGATATTCGACGAAAAATATCATGCAATAAATAAACAAAGCCTATAACTCAGGAAGTTATAGGCTCTATTTTATCTACATCAGCTAAAACAGTTAACTCGACAAAGTAAACTTTTCGACGCGCAGACCAAGCTGTTCAGACAAATTGCGTAATTGCTCACCAGAAACAGATATTGTTTCAGTAAGACACGATGTTTCTCCTGCTACTTCGGTGATCGACATTAAATTTCGATTGATTTCTTGTACCACTGTCGATTGCTCTTCAGCAGCAGTCGCAATATGTCGGTTCATATGATTTACCGTTTCGCTATAGTTTTTAATATCGCTTAACGCTAGCTCAACATTTTTAGTATCAACAACACTATTTTCAGCTTGAACTTTGCCTAAATTCATCGCAGACACTGCATCTGCAGCCAATGATTGTAGGCGAACAACAACATTTTCTATTTCTTGAGTTGATGCTGCAGAACGTTGTGCTAATGTTCTTACTTCATCTGCGACGACAGCAAAACCTCGGCCTTGCTCGCCAGCTCTCGCCGCTTCTATAGCTGCATTAAGTGCAAGTAAATTGGTTTGATCTGCAATACTTCTAATATCGTTAAGCATAGCTTCAATGTTATTGCTTTCTTTATTTAAGTTTTCGATTATTGCACCTGATCTCTCAATATCGGTCACTAATTTTTCAAAACTCTTTCTATTTTCTTGAACCAATTGATGGCCACTTAATGATGCCTTTTCAGCAGACAAGGAAGCGGTTGCCGCTTCTGAGGCATTAAAGGCAACTTCAGCGACCGAGTCGCTCACTTGAGTCATCGCAGCGACTAATTGCTCACTATCACTCAACTGACGGTTAACACCAACAGTGGTTTGCAAGCTTGACGCTTTTAAGTCTTTGGAAGCTTGATCTAACTCTAAAGATGAAACCTTAACTTCCGCCATTAAAGCTTCAAACTCTGTCATCATCTCATTATAAATTTGCGCCATTTCGCCAATTTCATCTTGTCCTAATACTTTTGCCCGCAAACTTAAGTTTTTTGAACTAGCCACTAAAACCATTAATTTAGATAAATGTGTAATACGTTTAGAAATGTTATTAGCAATGAATATTAACGCCAACATAATAACTACAATCAAGCTAAGGCCGACAATAAAATCGGTTAATTCTTTCTTCGCAATGTGTTGCTCTACGTTTTCTAGAGCAAATTTATTAAATGACTTTAAACGTATTTCAGCTTGATGAATATTCGCCCTCATCTCGCCAAGTAGTCCATGGGCACTTGTTAATCCTAACTTCTGTTCACCTGCTACCAGTTGTAAAAATTGTTGCTGGTAATTATCTAAAGCCAGTTCAGACGCTTGATTAAAGCTTTCTTCTGCCGTGCTATTAGCTAATTTATTCTGCATAACTTCAATACGACTATTAAATTTATCAACATATTTAACATCGCGTCTGAGCATAAAATCTTTCTCATGTCGGCGTAACATTAACATTGTTCGCATTAAGCTATTTAGCTCTAAGCTTGTACCTGATAAGTTTTCACGCTCTATAAGTAAGTTTTCAATTTGATGAACTTCACTTCGTAAAGAACCGTATAAGCCATCTTTAGCATGGAGACCTACCCGCTGCTGTTGTTTTACCAATAGAGAAAAAGTGCGCTGGTAAGTAGTAAGTAAAACTCTCAGTTCAGCAATATGTTGATTAGTAAGCTCCACAGACATTAGCTGTTTTTCTATCTGGTTTAATGTTGCGGTAACTTCGGCGAATGTTCGCTTAAATTTGGCAGGGTATTTTAGATCTTTTCTCGAAATAAAATCTTTTTCATGTCGTCTCAACATCAGCATATCAGCTTCAAGTTGCACCGTTTGTCGAGAAATATTATTGAAGTCCATTAGGGTTGACGTTGCGGAATAATTATAAGCAATCAAGACCACGAACCCAACTCCCGCCAAGATCGCTAATAAACTCAACTTCCATTTAATATTCAAACTACCCATCGCACATTCCTTTCTAACCTGCCTTTATTACAGGTTGATTACAGTTATATGTCGATATTAATACAGTTATGTTACAAATTTATTACAGCTTAACGATAGGGTTTTTACATATCTATTTGAGGTAAAAGGCCATGCTCGTAAGCGCTAAACGTAAAGTTCAATTAATGAACAAACAGTAATAAATGAGGTGACTTTTATAGTAGCCATTTATCCGTGTAATATCGTGTAATGGTTATTACACCTGCTCGAAAGCTATGATGCCGAATCACTTTAAAACTACAAAAAATAACTTAATCACCTTACCTGATACTGGTATTGGCAAAGCCGTCTCAAAGATAAGTATGTGAGCCAAGGGTAGAGCCGCAATGAAAAAAGTTGTTAGTTGGAGAGTACAATGAAGCTATTAAAGCTATTAAACACACTCATCGAACACATCAAAACACGCTATGAACACTATAAAAATAGTGTAGCGCGTATTGATACACAATCAATTGACTTCAACTTTAATGAATATGGAATGGATGCCTGCTCATACGGTTTTATCAGCAATTACAACCAGCCTTGGACTACAAATAACAGGGCTATAAATACCCCCGTTATAAATAATAATCTAAACAGCAATGTAAACGAAGTCACTGAACACTCCACGGCAAAGCAGAAGACGATCAATGATGCTAATTTTCCTTTGCAAAAACGTTACTCATATTTCCCGAGTACTAAGCTATCGCATCGTTTAAAAGACCAGAATAAATAACATAAAACTCATGTTACAACCCACAATTTGCTGGGAAATTTCAAGCGACATCACTGAATAACACAATGAAAATCATATTAAATAACAAAGGAAAGACATTAGTAGGTTGGAGAACACCATGAAGCTAGTACAGTCATTAATAAATTATATAAAAGCACTACAAAGTAAGCATAAAAAGGCATTAAGCCAAGCTCACAAAAAATCGATCACAATGGACTGTTCAGTAAAAGAAGTAGATGCCAGTTTATATGGTTTTATCGGCAGCATTGACCAAAGCAACATTTCTGAGATTAAGAAGCAACAAACTAAATACACAGCAGTAAAACCGACAAAGAGCTTGGCACGTGAATCCTCGCGAACAGTAGTTTGCCAAAAACAAGCAACTAAGCAAATGCCAGTACACACAGAAATTATAACGGTAAAATTATTTGAACCAAACAAGCTAATAACGAAAACTGATAGCAAAACGCCAATGAAAAAGAAGTCGTTATTCGCTATTACAGAGAAGCTCTGTGCACTTTTTCTAAAGGCTCTAAAGCAACAAACTAAGCAGACTAAGCAAACGAAACCATAAAACATTGTTCAAGCATATTTCGAGCACACTAAAATTAATTATCTGTTTTTAGCATTATGCGAGCATAGCTGATAGTATAAATTTACAACTTATTGACATATATAATTTATTTATCGTTTAATACGAAATTGTTGATTTTTTTATAGCTTTTGTTTAACAACTTTAACCATATAAAATACACAGTGAATACTTGTAGCCAATTACCAAAATTGCCAATAATAAAAAAGGAACTACCCGATGAACATTGCTCATACTGCCAGCGAAACCACCGAAGTAACAGCCAATACCAGCACGACCACCGTTTATGTCAATATGAAATTAACGCCATTAACCACCGATATTAACAGTGGCGCCTTGGAACACCAGTTTAGTGGCAAAGGCCGTAAAATTGCCTTAATACCAGAAAACAAAGAGTCACTTTATGTCAGTTATTCATCTGATCAAGCTGGCCTAAATGCCATGCAGCAGCCTTTTGAAATGAACAATGGCGATAAAATTAAGTTTAAATTGCAAGAGAACCCTAATGAGCCCAGTAAAGCTACTTGCAAATGGAAAGGCATTATACAAAACTGTTATGACTTACAATTAGTCTCAAAAAAAACAAGTACCTATAAAGCGGTAGTAACCGAAGGCGCAGCAGCAGCCGAGCCGAGCAGCGAAACTGATGAAGTTCTCATTAATATTAGCGTTAAGCTCGAAGGTGAAAAGTTCACCGTGAGTTGGGACCCTAAAGTAAGAATAAAGAAAATATATTAATTGTAATCAACCTTCATTAACTGCCGATATTCACCCTCATTTTTTAAATTGTCAAATAGTGGAGAGTTAGCGATTTCAGCGATAGAATAATTATTATCTATAGCTAAAGTTAAGTAATTCAGCGCCGCTTTGTTCATCTGTAAACGAGCATAAGCGGCAGCAATAAAAAACTGATTTTCGCCGAGGTCATTTGTGCTAATTTGCTTAGCATAAAAGTTTGTTTGGCCGATATCACCTAAATTGGCATAATAATAGGCTAACAGGGCAACTGCATATTTATTACTAGGATTTAGCATAATAGCTTGTTCAGCCAAAATTATTGCCTGTTTAAAGGTTTTGAGATATTTAGGATTATTAGCAAAACGATAAGCATCAGCTAAATTCCCCCAATTAATATAATCACTGTCGTTTAAAGATATCATTTTTTCAAAGGCTTCAACCGCTTGCTCATAGTTTTTTAATATGAAATAGTAGGTTCCTAGGTTTGAATAAACAGTTGCGTTTTTCTGGATTGTTAAAGCTTGTTGTGCTGCTACAATCGCTTTTTGGATATCACCATTAAGATAATAACAAGCACTGATATTAAGATAGGCGATATAATTATTAGGGGTTTGTTGAGCTAACAATTCAAAGTATTCAAGCGCCCGATTATAATCACCATTGCTATAATGAAAAACGCCTAAGTTAGCCAAAACGGTATTATTATTAGGCAGCACACTATATGCCTCTAATAAGGTGCCTTCCGCTTTAACCAACTCACCTAATGCTATATAAGCATCTGACAGGCCGGTATAAGCTTTTAAAAAAGTTGTTTGATGCTGAATACTCTGGTTAAATAACTTAACCGCATTATTATAATCCCCTTGGTTGAGTTTCAGCTCGCCTTGTAAATAACTCAGTAAAGGGTGACCGTCATCTACTTTTTTCAACTGAGCAACCGTATTTTCCATAGGCATTAACAAAGCCGCATTATTCGTTTCAATAAAATTACGCAACTGTGCCTCGGCCAAGCCCACATAAGCATCACCATAATTCGAGTCAATGGCGATAGCCGCCTGAAACGCTGCCAGCGATTTATTGATATTATCGTCATGGTCAAAACGATATAAATAGCCCTGCCCTTGCAGATAATGTTTATATGCGCCGTCGAAGGCTGGTTTCTGCGCGGCAAACTGTTGGTTTAATGCTGGCGGTATTTGCCAACCAAGCAAGGCCATAACTTGCTGGCGAATGTGCGTTTGTGCGGCAAACAACTTGTTGGCGTTAATAGTTAGTTGTAGCGACTTTAACTGCCTGCCATCGCTGCCATTCACTAGACTTAAATGAATACTGCGGGTCGAGCCCATATGTTGAATGCTGCCGGTGATAATAAAGTCGACACCATATTTGTTATAAATACCAGCTATGCTTGGGTCTTCAAGGCGTCTAATTTCGCTGGCGGGTAATACCCAAGTGCTGCCGTCGCCTTGCTGATAACCCACTTCGGCTAAGTCGCTACTTAACATAGTGGCAATACCGTCACTAAATATTTGTAAAACGGGGTCGCCACTTATATTGTCGAACGGTAAAAAGGCTATTTTTTTCGACTCAACTAATTGCCGCGCAATAAGCTCTTGGGTACTGGGCGGGAAAAATACGCTACGAATACTCCAGCTAAGTATCGCGACTATCGGCATAATTAATAACGTTTGGGTTAGCCAATGTTGTTGCTGAAACCAGTTTTTTTTATGGTTAATTTTTTGAGCAATTTCATCAATGTCTTGCTCGAGTGCTTGCGCGGTTTGATAACGCTGTGCCGGGTCTTTTTGTAATAGTTTATCAACAATGGCGATTAGCTCTGCCGGTAAATGTGGCTTTAGCTCTGCCAGCGAGGTATATTTTCCGAGGCTAATCGCTTGGGTAATTTGTTTAATATTCAAGCCTAAAAAGGGTTTAAGCCCAGTTAACATTTCATATAAAACAATGCCCAACGAAAATAAGTCAGAACGCTTATCGCTGGTAGCACCTTGGATTTGCTCTGGCGACATATATTGCGGAGTGCCCATAATAGGCAGCGCTAAAGGTTGTTGATTTGCTGAAGGCTCTTGGTTTGCTAAATCAGTTGCAGGCTGTTCTGGATTAATAAGCCCCGCAATACCAAAGTCGAGTATTTTAATGCGGCCATTAATATCAACCATAATGTTTTGCGGTTTAATATCGCGATGAATAATGTGTTGCTGATGCGCACAAGCAATGGCCGCCACCATTTGTTTGGCATAATCAATTACGGTATGTAAGCTAAGGCCGTCGGCAGGAATAACGCTATTTAACGACTTTCCATTCACCCATTCCATAACAATAAAATTAGCGTCTTGGTCGCGGGCAATATCGTAAACAGTAACAATATTTGGATGGTTAAGTTTAGAAATAGTTTTTGCTTCAGCAAGCATTAATGGCTGCTGAGCATTGCTAATACTGATCATTTTAATCGCGACAAAACGCTCTAACGCCAAGTCTTTCGCTTTATAGACCGCGCCCATTCCGCCTTTACCTAAAATATCAATAATTTTAAAGTGCGCCATACCGGCACTATTAAGTTGGGTCGTTTGAGACTCAGCTGTTGGCTCAGATAAAATTTCGCTTTCGTTCTCTAGCAAATTACACTGAGTATCCGCTAGGTTGAGGTTTTCGGGCTTATTATCTAGACGGTTATCGAGGTTGTTGTCAGAGGTATCTTGATTCACTGGGCGGTCTTATTTCACTGTATGTCCATATTCAGTCAACAGTATTTTGACTTAATATAGCTTATGGTTATTTTTCCAATAATTACATGGTGATGCCATTATGTCGACTGTTAGTTGCGGGCACTTTTATTCAGATAAAGTGTTTGGGTAAAGTGATCAGATCTACTTAGCTTGTTAATAACAGCGCCTACAATGTAAAGCGCTGTGTTATTAGAACCTACTAGTTAAGTAGTTGACGGGGACTTTGATGATATTGAGGGTTAATTGCTTGACGGGTATCACATTCAAGATTATCACCTTTTACAATACGAAAGGCCTTACTCGCTAAACGTATTTTCCCAGCATTGCGTTCAATAATATTACTCGACTCGCAGCTATTATTGAGCGCGTCGACAAACTGTTTACGAATACGATAAATTTGAATATTTAAATGGCTGGCATCAAGCCCTAAATCTTTCGCCAGTTGTTCGGCATAAACCCAGCCTTGTTCGCTGTCGTCAATATTATCTTGCATATCTTTAGCGCGTTGTCTTGCCAAACAAAGGGTCAGATAATGATGGCTGCGCATCAGTAAATCAATTTTTTGTTCGTCGTTTTCCATAAATAGATGTGTGCTTTCTTCGTCGAGACTGGTTTGAAAAATAAAGCTAAGTTCGTCAAGCGAGGTAACACTTGGTCTAAGTAATTGGGTGTCAGCAATGGTGCGATTTATTTGTAGTTGCCACGTTAAACCGTCGATCGTTAAGTAGGCTTGGTCGGTTAATTCCATCGAATTTATTGACTGACTAAAGTTGTTATCAAGCACTTCTTGCCACCATGAATAGGTTTCGTTGCTGTAACTTAGTACCATGGGGTGTGATTTTTTATCGGCAAACAGATGGAAATATTCCAGCTCAATTGCTTCGCTATTATGCTCGATTGGCACTAGGCAATCACAAGGTGGGTTTAGGTCAACCACATTAAAGGCATAACCCGTTTTGCTGGCAAAAGAGATTATGTCGCCAACATTAAGCTGTGCAATTTGATCTCCGGCCAACTTATTACCATTAAGCCAAGTGCCATTAGAGCTGACATCGCGCAATAACCAATGTTGTTCGTTCCATTCAATAATCGCATGAATTTTAGAAATAACCGCATCAGCGACATAAGTATTAACCGCGCTTTGCAGTCGACCAAAGCTATGATGTGATTGTAATATGTAGTTTTGTTGCGTTTGATTATTAATTAAAACAGCCATTTCGTCCTCTGAATTTGATCGTGGCGATTATCATATTTTGTCATAAAATTGGCTAAGAGACGAATCCGTGGTTAATCATCTCAATAAAATTACTGAGCTTGTTTTACCTTATTTAATCGATATAACAGCTCGATTAACTAAATAAAAATCATGGTATAACATTACAGTCGATTACACTATATCATGAAATTATTGCCAAACACTGTTGCTGTAATGCTGTGTAATGTTATTTAAAAATCCGACGTAGCTTTACTATCAATCATAGTAACTTCAATTTATGGATAACCGTAACCGTTCACACTTATTAGTTTATTTCTGGTTTTTGTGTTTAATTTAACGCCAAGTTAAGCTAACACTAACTTTCAATTACCGACTTTACTACCTGAATTTTTAATCGCTTAGCAATACGGTTTAAGTTGGCTCTATCGGTAGACAGCCTTCTTGCAGCCGCTGCCCAGTTTCCACCTTCTTGGCTAAGTGTTTTCCTAATGAGTTGACGTTGAAAACGCTCCGTTTCTTCTCGAAGGTTAATCTTAACAGCTGCTATATCTTCCAAAACAGGCTGTTGGATTTGACTGGTTTTTTCGTTTAATACTGTGCTGAGTGTTCCGCAATCAGTACGTTCAATCGCGATTATCGTTTTATGCTGTTGTCGTGATCTTGCCTTTAATGCAGCTCTGCTAATAACATGTTCAAGCTCTCGCACATTACCTGGCCAATGATATTCCTCTAAGTGAGCAATCGCTTGTGGAGTGATTTTTAATTGGCTGATAGCTAACTTTTGCTTTGTTTGTTCAACAAAATAGCCACTGAGCAATTGTACGTCACCCGCTCTTTCATGTAGCTGAGGCACTCTGATAGGGTAAACACTTAGCCGATGATATAAGTCGGCTCGAAAGCGGCCATCTTTCACTTCTTCTTTTAAGTCTCGATTGGTAGCGGCAACAATACGAACATTTACTTCTTCAACGTTGTCTTGCCCTACAGGCTGAATTTCATTACTTTGTATGGCACGTAAAATTTTACTTTGCGCGGCAAGAGGCAGCTCTCCTATTTCATCTAGGAACAAAGTACCGCCGTTTGCCAAAGAAAATTTGCCGGCACGGTTTTTATCTGCTCCAGTAAAAGCGCCTTTAACATGGCCAAACAGTTCACTTTCAATCAAGTTTTCGGGCAAAGCAGCACAGTTAACATAAACCATAGGACCATTTTTTCGTAACGATTTATGATGTAACGTGCGAGCAACCAGCTCTTTACCAACGCCGGTATCACCATAAACGAGAATATTAAAGTCTGACGGTGCGACAATAGCTATTTCCTGCTTAAGCTGTTGCATAACTTTACTTTCGCCTATCAGTTCGCCGCCATCACGTTTCCAAGCTTCTTCGGTTAGCTCAGTAACGACTCGTTTAGAGTGGTCGGCCTGATTTTCTAATTGTTCAATTAAAAAAGCCGTGTTGAGCGTTGCCGATGCCATTGCTGAAATAACTTCTAATGTTCGCTCAGGAATATCTTCAAAAATATGCGGAGTTAAGCTGTCTATGGTTAACAAACCTAACAGTTTATCATCATAATAAAGCGGTAAGCCCATGCAGGAATGAACGGGCAATTCTCCTGCTCGGTCAACTAACAAACCATCATAGGGATCGGGTAATGGTGAGTCGGCAGCAAAGCGGATCGGCGCTTTAGATTTGCATAAAACAGTAAACCTTGGGTGTTCTGCAACGTTAAATCGCCTGCCTAAGGTATCTCTGCTTAGTCCTTGCAACGCAATAGGTTTTAAAATATCGCCATGATAAGAAAGTAAGGCAACCGCGTCACAAACAATGGTTTTTCTTACGGTATCTAATAGTCGGTCAAATCTATCTTTTGTATTTAAACTGCCTGCTAAGTTAAGTGCTAATTCGATAATTGCACTTGATGAAATTTGGCTCATGGTTACCCCTCTCTTTGCCACATAATAACACCAAAGAGTCATTAAGACTACAAAACAATAGAGTCACATAGACTGCACCAAACAAGAAGAACCACCTAAACACCTGATTATAAACAAATAACTACATTGGCATTCACTTTGCAACTACATAACTACGCAAATATGGAGTCAAGTATGTATTCACAATTTACTATCGCGAACCAATTACCTCAAATACCAAATGCTTTGAGTTATCAAAAGTGTTTAATTTTAGGGAACTACCTGATGATTATTTCTTTCATTGTGGTTATTTCGAGTATTTTTGTCACTTTTGCTTTTGATGAATTATTTGCTATGTCAGTACAAATTTCTGCACATATCGCCACGATAATTTTTGCAGGCCTATTGAAAATTGGTTATGTACTGCGCTGTGTTGCTTTACATGGTTTTGGTGAAGGAAGCTTTTAAGATGTTTATTATTCAAGAAACAGAATTAACTCAATTAATGCATGAGCAAGAGTCGCCCAATTGGTTTAAACACCAAAGCCAACAACCTATTTTTGAATTGGCTTTTAAAAGCTATTTTTTAATAGCCCTGGCTTTCTCTATCGTCGCGACAGCTTTCGCACCCGTTATTTTATGGTTAATTAACCCATAACCAGTGGCGCGAATTTAAGTATCACGAACCCATAACAATAAAGGCACTTTGCTTTTTTTTGTCAAATCAAATCAATCGAGTTTAATTAGGAATAAAAATGTTAACAGAACAACATATACAGATAATAAAAAGCACCATTCCACTTCTAGAAAATTCCGGACCCGCGTTAACTAAATACTTTTATCAGCGTATGTTTTCACATGCTCCCGAGTTGCAAGATATTTTTAATATGTCTAATCAAAAAAACGGCAAACAACAAGTTGCTCTTTTTGAAGCAATAGCTGCCTATGCAAAGAACATTGAAAATGTCACTGTGTTACAAAGCGCCGTAGAGCGAATCGCCCAAAAGCATACCAGTTTAAATATTCAGCCTGACCATTATCAAGTGGTTGGCCACCATTTAATAGAAACACTTAGAGAACTAACTGGCGATGCTTTTAGCCTTGATGTTGAAGAAGCTTGGACTGCTGCTTACCAATTTTTAGCGCAAATATTTATTGATAGGGAAGCCGAGCTTTATCAGCAACGAGCGGCTAGTATGGGCGGCTGGAGAGATGCTAGAGCATTTAAGGTTATTGATAAAATTGTTGAGTCTGAATTAGTAAAGAGTTTTATATTTTCTCCAGTTGACCAAGGAGGTGTTATTGGTTTTTCTCCAGGCCAATATTTAGGTATTGAAGTAACTCCTACAGAAGGTGAATATAAAGAAATTCGCCAATATTCACTATCAGCTCAGTCTAATGGCGAGACTTATCAAATTTCAGTTAAGCGAGAGAATAATGGCGTACCGGGTAAAGTATCAAACTACTTGCATGATAATATCAATATTGGTGACGATGTTAATTTATTCGCGCCAGCGGGTGACTTTTTCTTTGTTGACCGTAAAAAACCTGTGGTATTAATTTCTGCAGGTGTTGGTATTACTCCTATGCAAGCCATGTTGGAAACTTTAGCAGAGCAAAACTATCAACAAGATGTACATTATTTACATGCTTGTGAAAGTAGCGAACAACATTCGTTTGCACCACGTACGACAGAAATTATAAATAAAAATGATTGGCAACAGCATATTTGGTATCAAAATACGGAACAAACACAACCACCTGTTTCTCAAGGAGTTATGGATTTCACTGGGCTTTCTTTACCGAGGCAGCATGGCGATTTTTACTTGTGTGGCCCAATTGGTTTTATGCAATTTGCTAAGCAGCAATTACTAACATCAGGTGTATGCGAAACTCGCATTCATTACGAAGTGTTTGGTCCTCATCAATCTTTGTAATATAGACAACCTTCGCAAATCACTCAGCTGAGTATCAGCCTCTATAAAAACCATAGAGGCTTTTTGGCCGCGGAATAATAACAACCAGAGCAGGCGGTTTTCTTGAAGAAAACCAGTAAAAATTTTATAAGCAAGCTTAAGCTTAAGAACAGATAGTAAATATCAATCATCAATAGCTATTTGCATTAACTAATACCTTGTAATCTAAAATGAAAATAACTGGAAAAATCTACAATTACTTTTATATTTAAAAGTAACATTTATATGAAGAAGTATTAGATGAAAAAATTACCTCTAGCTATTACCTTGATTTTTATACTAGTACTAACCGCTTGTACCAATAACAACCGCGAAGCAATCTCTAAAGAAGTCAGGGTGGTCGCCGTTAATGACTTTAGAAATGAAATTACGGCTGAAACACCTCTGAATTGGTATGCCGACTTTAAAATAATGATGGTAAACCCCAGAGCAGACACTGCAGAATTTACCTTATTTATTAAACAGAAAATAGAACAAGAAATCATTAGGAAAGGGTTCAATTTCCAAGTAGATGGCGAAGAATCGAAATATCAAGTTATTGCATTTGCGCTTGTCGGAGAAAAAGAGGCAACACAAGATTATTTAGATATTTTTAAGCTTTTTCCTGAACTCGCTGAAAATATCTATTTTGAGCAAGGTACTTTAATTATCGCAATTATTGACCCTGTAGCTAAAAAAGCAGCTTGGCGAGCGAGTGTTAAACTTTATATAGATCCTAATTTAGTAAAAGAGCTACGTAAAATTCGCATATCTGAAACGATAACCAAAGTATTGAAAACACTAAAACTGCCTAATAGAACTTAATTTTTGCTTGATTAGTAATAATCAAACCCGACTGATATAACGATATTAGTATTAGAGAATAAATGTCACAAACTTAGAGTCTAATGTCCTAAATGCCTGCGAAGTTTATCTAGGTTAGCTATCAACTAAGAAATAATAAAACAGCGCTATAACATATAGTTTAGCACTGTTTAGTATTTACTGATTTAAGCTGAGAATGTATTTATCTGCACAAGTTAGAGAACCTCGTATAACTTCAGCTAGTTACCATGCTAATTAGCAGTTAACGCAGCTGCCGAAACCAGAAGCATCATCACAAGTCCAGCTAACTGGTCGAGCATCTCCGTCTGCTGTATTGCCACCGGTACCGCCTCCACCAACACCACCACCACCAAGATTAGGACCAACAACTGTTACCCCCCCTGCGCAACGCTGTGTTAAACCACCATCAGTATCGCCACCACCACCAATCTGTGGTGTCATATCTGCTGGTAAAATATTGCTATCTTTTGATAAGTTTTTTAACTTTTTTTTATTTAACTTAAGTTTCATTATTACATCCATATTATTAAAGTTACTTGTTGAATAGTTGTTACTTAATGGTGATATTCATGTCACCGACAAATAAATTAATGAGTAAACAATCAAATGTCAACCCTTTATTTACCATAAAAAACAATGGTTAATTTTTATTTTTTACGTTAGATTAAGAAAGTACTAGCTTGTACTTCTGTTACATTTTATTTACGACCTATATCGTTAGAAATATAAAAATAAAAAGAAAATAAGGATATTTTGATGTCATCGTGCTTAACTTTAGCCAGCAAAAACCGTGAACTTATTGATAAAATACTTGAACAATTTGTTGAGCGAATATCTCATTTAAATAAAACCACACAGCCTTGTGGTTTACTGAATGGTTTAGCCGGCGAATTACTATTTTTATTTAAACTGAGCCAATTTAAACCAACACTGGTTAACGACAGTTTATTTCACGACAAGCTTGAATATTTACAGCAACAGCTGCCCAATGTAATCAACCAACCAGACTTAAGCACGGGCCTGAGCGGACAAGGTTGGTTTTTAGAGTTTATTAACCAAGCACAAGGCGCTGACTATGATAGCGAGCTATGTGAAGACATTGACGACATTTTACTGAACAGCCTTTCAATTGAGCGATGGCAAGGCGAAGTTGAAATGGTAAAGGGGCTAGGTGGCATCGCAATGTACGCAGCTCGGCGGCAATTAATTTCTGATTGCCCTGAGTTTTTTGAAAAAATCGTCAGCCACTTTGAAAGTACAGCAACACAAGTGAGTGAAAATACCCTAAGTTGGGCTCAGCCCACAAACTCTATTTTCCGTTTTAATAAAGAAAACCCTAACGTAGCTGAGTACAATCTAGGCTTGGCCCATGGCGTACCGAGTATTATTGCCGCTATTTTACCTGCTTTAAAAATTCCAACCCTATTCGAACGAACAAAACGTTTACTAATACAAAGTTGTGATTGGTTATTGCAACAAGAGTTAGACGCGCCGCAAAGTGTTAGTTGTTTTGCCTCATCTTGTAATGATAACAATGGCTCTCGTTTAGGTTGGTGTTATGGCGACCTCACAATTGCATTAACTTTAGCTAGAGTAGGCAAAGCCTTAGAACTGCCCTCTTATGTTGATAAAGCAAAAAAAGTAAGCCTGCATGCGGCTAAAAGAAATAGCAGCCAAGGCATGGTTTATGATGCAGGACTATGCCACGGAAGTGCAGGGTTAGCCTTAATTTTTCAATTATTACATCAACAATTTGATGAGCCAAAATTATTACAAGCGGCCAATAAATGGTTGTTATATACCTTAGATTTATATCGAGAAAAAGGCTTAGAAGGTTTTTATATGTATTCTTCATTAACTAAAGAATATCAAGAAGATAGCGGTTTCCTAATGGGTTATAGTGGCATAGGTTTATGTCTACTAGCTGCTTTAGGTGAGCAAGCCGATTGGACAGATTGTTTATTGATGTCTTAACGCTTAAAAATAAAGGAAGATAAATGTCAAAGAGTAGTATTAAGCATCAAGATTTTTTTGTGATCAGAACGCCAAGAATGCCAGTAAATAAGTTGCTAGCATTAGGAAAAAATATACAACAAACAAACCAAGCAATAAGCTCGTGGTTAGCACAACCTACAGTGAAAGAAGCATTGTATTTGGCCAGCCCTTCACTGTTTGAACGTATAGAAGCCCTCGAACAAGCTGATGATTCCTCTGCCAGTAACGTATCGCCAACGACTGTAAAACCTTTAACCACTAAGCAAAAAAAGTCTGCAGCTAAACAAGAAAAAAAACAACAACAAGCACTGCTGAAATATATGATCCGGATGTGCAGCAGGCCAACACCCTTCGGTTTATTTTCCGGTATCCATATGGGGGAAATAAGCACAGAAACCCAATTATTAAGTAATGATTTAGCCGATGATTCACGAACAACGCGTTTAGATATTTTCTATTTATCGGCCATTAAAGAATATTTATTAAAAAATAACGTGCGTAGTGAACAATTAAAATATTATCCGAACTCTAGCCATTATTTTGTTGCCGAGCATTGCCGCTATATTGAAGCATATCAATCAGATAAAACACGCCAGTATCGATTAAGTGCGATAGAGAGTGACGAGCACTTTTGTTTTATGTTAGAGCAAGCCAAACAAGGACTGAGTTTTAACCAGCTTGTAAACGCTTTTTTAAAGCGCTTTTCTGATTCAAATAATACAAAATCAGTAACTGACTCCTTCACGAATACCGACACGAATGAAAATAGTGAATATGCAAAAGAAGATAGAGAGCAGGTAGAAGATTATCTGCAAGAATTAATTGATGAATCTATTTTATTAGCCGATATCCCTTTACCACTAACGGGTGACGCACCCGATAAAGCCTTAATAAACTCTCTTAATTGTATAGAGCAAAAAGACATGGCAGATCATTTATCTACTGTGTTGCATCAGTTGCAACAAGTGGATAATAAAAAGCTTGGAGCGGCAGCAGATTATCGAAAAATAATGGCACAACTAAATAAGTTGCCGGTGAAAACCGAAGAAAACAAACTTTTTCAAACAGACGTTTACCGGTCATTTCATGATTGCAGCTTAGACGAAAATCAACTGAACAAATTGCTAAAACAATTAAAATTAGTTAAAGCGTTATCGGCGCAACGTGGTGAAATATTCAGTGACTTTATTAGCCAGTTTAACCAAAGATTTGAAGGGCAATTTGTGCCTTTAGATAAGTTATTAGATGAAGAGTCCGGTATTGGATTTTCAAATGAAACAGGCTACGAGGCGCCATTATTATCTGGGTTGCATTTAAGAAAAAGCGTAAATGGCAATAGGCAAAGTAAAGGAGCCTCGTCATTAGATCATATAATTAGTCAAGCAATTAGCCTACCCGAGAATCGAGACAAGTCGGTTATTCAATTAACATCAAAAGCATTAAACGAATATATAAGTAAACCCCTAGATGACAGTGAATTTCCGGCTTCTTTTGCTGCGATGATTTCACTTTTTGAAGATGACTCGCAGCAACAAGATAAACTGCTGATGAAGTTTAATGGTTGTTATGGCCCTTCCGCCGCTAATTTATTAGGGCGTTTTTGTCATTTAAATGATGACTTCAAAAATAATGTCGTCGAGCACCTAAATAAAGAAAGTGAACACTCTCCTGATGTTATTTTTGCTGAAATAGTGCACATGCCTGAAGGACGTCCCGGCAATGTTATTGCTCGTCCGCATTTACGAAAATATGAAATTGTTTTTTTGGCTGACTCAAGCCTGGCTGACGAATTTCAAATACCTATTAGCGACCTTTATGTATGGGTTGAAGCTGGTCACGTTAAGCTTTGGTCTAAACGACTAAATAAACAAATAATTCCACGCTTATCTTCTGCCCACAATACTTCTTCACGTAGTTTAAGTGCCTATAGATTTTTAAGCCAAGTACAGTATCAAGGGGCATCGGCACCAAGTTTTTCAATGCCTGAAAGTCAGAATAGTAGCTGTTTTGTACCAAGGGTAATGCTTGATAATTTGATTTTATCAGTTAAAACTTGGCGTATTCCACGTAAAGCATTAGTTGAGTTACTCAATATTCAATGGTCTGAGAGTGATGCGAGCAACATTGCAGAAATAGATGAAAAAAAATGGCAATCATTAAAGGCTAAATATCAGTTAGATGACCATTTAGCTTATGCGTTTAGTGATAATGTATTACAACTTAATATTACTAACCCTATGATGTTAGAGGTATTACTAGCAGAAACAAAAGGCCAAACGCAAATTGAATTAAAAGAAGTATTAACCTCTCAATATTCAACGCCTGTTAAATCTCACGATGGGCAACATTATGCCAATGAATTGATTGTGCCATTTTTTAATTCTGCAGCAAAAGTTCATCAGCACTTTACTGATAAGCCCCAAGAAAAAGTTGCACTAAAACCAATTAAACGCCGTTTCTCACCGGGGTCGGAATGGTTAAGCTTAAAAATTTATTCGGGTAACACAGCTGTCGATACTTTATTGTTTGAACAGCTGCTACCACTTATTGAACAATGCGCCCCTTTATATAATAAATGGTTTTTTATACGTTATGGCGACCCCAAATGGCATTTAAGATTAAGATTCTTTGGTAACCCAGCTCTGTTATGGGGTGAATTATTGCCTAAACTTAATCAGCTACTTGACTCTAAAGTAGAGCAAGGTGAAATACATAAAACTGAAGTTTTTACTTATGAAAGAGAAGTAGAGCGTTATGGCGGCGCTGACTCAATGGCATTAGTAGAAAGTTTATTTATGACTGATAGCAGTTTGATAGCTAAAACGGCGTATCTCGAAGCTAACACAGGTGAAGAATTACGCAGCAGGGTTGCACTGTTAATGACAGATACACTATTAACTGCTTTTGATTATTCTGAGGAAGAAAAATTAGAGTTTATTACTGGCCTTAGGGCTGGTTTTGGTAGAGAATTCAATGAGTCAAGTTTACTTAGAAAACAGTTAGGCACGAAATTTAAACCTGTTCAGGCAACGACCAATGCAGATTTTTCTTTCTATCATCAGAAAAGCATCGCAGAGCATGACGATCACAATGAAGTTGATGATATAACACTGCAAGTTTACACATTAGTCAATCATTGGCAGCAAGAGTCTTCAGCTTTTATAAATGATTTAAAAAAATTATTAACTACAGAAGGTGGAATTAATTGCAGTAAAAACACCTTACTAAGTTCAATATTACATATGCACAATAACCGGATGTTTAAAGCATATGGCAGAGAGCATGAATTAGTAATGCATGACTTTTTAAGAAGATATTATTTCTCGCAAAGTAAGAAACCAGCGAATAAAAAAATAAAATAGGCAAAGGTTGATGAAGCAACTATTTAGACAAGAAGTTATAGATAATAAGAAGAATAGATTATCGGGTACTATTAGTTTAGTACAGCCCGCTATATTCAAATCTTTAGCTTTTCTACTTATAGCTGTAGTAATAACTAGCCTTATTTTCTTGTCAGCAGGAAGTTACACTAGGAAAGAAAAGGTAAGTGGAATATTACAGCCCAATACGGGGTTGTTAAGGTTAAGCTCCCCACAAGCTGGAGTTGTGACCGAATTATTGGTGCATGAAGGCCAAGTAGTAAAAAAGAATCAACCAATGTTGAGAGTGAAATCTGAAAAACACGGTATTGAAGGCTTTGAGTTAAATCAATCGTTAATTAATCAATATGAAATGCAGATTAATATCCTTAACCATCAGCTCAAGAATCAAAAGGATAAACATTTACTTGAAACACAGGCACTTAATGAAAACCACTCGAGTCTAGTTAAACGCTTATCCCAACTTAAGCTGCAAAGTGATATTTTTAACAAACGGGTAGCAATAAATCAAAAAATAGTGAAACAAGTGGGGTTATTGTCAGGGACTGGATTTATCTCTGAGCTAGATCTTAATAAGCAAAAGGACAGTTTATTAGCGCTAGAGCAGCAAACATCAGCAATGAACTCAGAGCGCATCTCTATTCATAATCAAATTGAGCAAATTAATAGCCAATTAGCACTTTCGCCAATTGTGCAAGCTAAAGAGAATGATTTATTAACAACCCAATTAGCACAAGTAAATACTCAACTTTCGACGATTAAACAGCAAAGGCTTAGTGAACTTAGGGCACCAGCAGACGGGGTGGTAACAGGTATATTGGTTAAAGAAGGTAAGTCGGTAAATATTAATCAAAAATTACTGAGTATTCTGCCCGAAGGAAGCATTATGCAAGCGGTAATTTATGTGCCAACTTCTGCATTTGGTTTTATTGAGACAGGCCAAGAAACACGGTTGCGCTATCATGCATTTCCTTATCAACGTTTTGGTATTTACGATGGTTTATTATCAGAAATCAGTGCGAATGTAATTTTACCAGAAGAGACCGATATCCCTGGAATAATTACGGTGCCTTCATATCGAGTAGTGGTCGCATTGAATAATCAAATGATACAAGCTTACGGCAGAAATATTCCACTTCGTTCGGGAATGAAGCTCGATGCTGATATTGTGATTGAACAACGATCGTTGTTACGTTGGTTATTTGATCCAGTATTTAGTATACAGGGCCAGTTGTAGTATTTACGTCTAATTACTTATTCACATATTAATAATAAAAAGAGCTGTTTTTCATGTCTGAAAACGAACAATCTATGACTGAAACAAATCAGGGTGAACTTAATCCAGCCAAGAAATTGCAATTTTGGCATAGAAAAAATTTACCACTAATATTGCAATCAGAAGCCACTGAGTGTGGTTTAGCCTGTTTAGCCATGGTTGCTGGTTTTCATGGTTATCAAACTGATTTGTTAGCACTGAGAAAGAAATTTGTTTTGTCGCTTGAAGGAGCGACATTGCTCGATATAATGAATTTTTCTGAGAGGTTATCCTTAACATCTCGACCTCTACGCATTGAGCTTGAAGATTTAGAGAGTTTACAAACGCCTTGTATATTGCATTGGGATCTGAATCATTTTGTGGTGCTAAAGTCTGCGACTGATAAGTCGGTTGTGATCCATGATCCGGCATCAGGAGAGAAAAAATTAACCTTAAAAGAAGCTTCAGCTCATTTTACTGGTGTTGCTTTAGAGCTAATGCCAACAAAAGAATTCACCGAAAAAAAGAAAGAACCCAGTCTTAAGTTTTCTGACTTTTGGAGTAAGATTACCGGGCTAAAAAGTTCGCTTATTCTCATTTTTTCTTTATCGCTTTTATTACAAGTATTTGCTCTCGCTAGCCCTTATTACATCCAACTGGTTATTGATGATGTGATTTTAACTGCTGATACATCATTATTAACGGTTCTGGCGGTAGGTTTTGCTCTAGTTTTAATCTTTGAAATTATTACCAATGCCCTAAGGGGGCTGACCTTATTACACTTTGGTAACTTGATGAGCATTCAACTCGGAGCTAATTTATTTCATCACCTTATTCGTTTGCCCTTAAGTTACTTTGAGAAACGCCATATGGGTGACGTTGTCTCACGTTTTGGTTCATTGCAGCAAGTTAAAAGTTTACTGACTACAGGTGTCATCGAAACAATTATTGATGGTTTAATGGCCTTGATCACTTTAGCTATGATATTTTTTTATAGCCCATTATTGTCTGTTGTAGTTTTGATAGCTGTAGTGTTATACGCGCTAATGCGTTTATTGATGTATCGTCCGTTTCGCAATATTAGTGAACAGGAAATCATTGCTAGAGCAAAAGAAAATAGCAATTTCATGGAAAGTGTTCGAGCGATTCAAACAATAAAATTATTTGGCTCTGAAGTTAAACGTGAAGGTCAATGGCAAAATAGTTATGCAGAAGCGATTAATCAAAATATTCGTTTAGGACATTTTAGCTTATCATTTTCAGCGATGAATCGATTAATGTTTGGCCTAGAAAATATAATCGTTATTTACTTAGCTGCGTCTTTAGTTATTCAAGGTGGCTTTAGTACAGGTATGTTGTTTGCATTCATGGCTTATAAACGCCAATTTATGAGTAAAATGGCAAACCTAATCGACAAACTAATTGAATTTAAAATGCTGAGCTTACATTTAGAACGCCTAGCCGATATCGCTTTGACGGAAAAAGAAGAATTACAGCCTCAACTTGTAAAGTCTCATACGATTAAAGGCAATATATCTATTAAAGACATATCATTTAAATACAGTGATGCAACACCTAATGTTATTAACAATCTTAATTTGGAGATAAGAGCGGGTGAGTCTGTCGCTATTACGGGCCCTTCTGGTTGTGGTAAATCTACACTGTTAAAATTAATGCTTGGCTTAAATCAACTTAATTCAGGGGAAATTCTTATTGATGATATACCCCTAAAACAATTGGGTAATAGTCAGTACCGTCAACAAATTGCAGCTGTGATGCAAAACGATGAGCTTTTATCAGGTTCCGTAGCTGATAACATTGCCTTTTTTGAGACAAAAATTGATATGGAGTTAGTGGTGTATTGCGCAGAGCTTGCAGCAATTCATGATGATATAAGTAAAATGCCGATGGGTTATGACAGCTTAATTGGTGATATGGGGTCTAGCTTGTCTGGAGGTCAAAAGCAGCGACTTATTTTAGCGCGAGCTTTGTATAAAAAACCTAAGATTCTCTTTATGGATGAGGCAACTAGCCATCTTGATACCAGTCTTGAAATTGATATTAACCAAGCAATAAAACGTTTAGACATTACCCGCGTGATTATTGCCCATAGAAAAGAAACTATCGCTTCCGCTGATAGAGAGATAAAGTTGCCCTTTGAGCAAAAGGCAACTGAAATAAATACCGAAAATGTATCAACTGAATAGTAAGTAAAATAACTGTAACTGTTACTTAATATGCATTAGTTGGCTGAATCAATAATTTAATAAAACAATGCAACGTCTAAAGTTTCAATAAAGCATAAATGTAATACATTGAAAATAATTATGAAACAGAGCCTGTCATCATGGCAGGCAATAAATCGTAGTTGATATTTTTAACGACCCACTTCTAAAGTATCAATTCTATTTAAGCGCATAATTATAGAGTTAAGCTTTATTGATAACTAAAGAAAATCGAAAACGTATATAAAGTTCAACAACTCTATCAATTCATCACCATAAATTAATCACATATTAACTCTGCATTAAACTATTTATGCTATTTTTGAGAAGATAATTGTTTAGATCTTATTCTCTAAACAAAACCACAGCATGATTTCAGTTATTTTATTTATTAAAATTCAATCGATAAACGAGCCTAAATTATAACCACCCTGCCAGTTAATTTCCGTAAGTTACTGTAAATAAAACATTGTAAAGATTTGTACATTTAGATAATATCCGCAAACACAAATACGAATCGATCTCATTTAGATTAACTTTAAGGAAATAAACCGTGAAAGAATTC
>Ga0209395_1001849_pt1 | contig 28873 bp, 21 predicted proteins | sample GOMGulsemesocosm_3_FD_184635 | JGI IMG/M metagenome (GOLD analysis project Ga0209395, IMG submission 184635) | Methane-oxidizing microbial communities from mesocosms in the Gulf of Mexico - GOM9D Gulf of Mexico (SPAdes) (version 2) | ecosystem: Environmental > Aquatic > Marine > Cold seeps... | reverse complement strand
TTGGCTGACAGATATTTAATGTTTTTTATATCTATACCCTTAATCACGCCGTTGCGTTTTAAAAAGTGTCCAACATCGGCACAAGATAAGTGCTTACCGCCTTGTGCCGCTGTTAACGTTAAGGATGCAGACATTTGATCTTCACTCAGCAATATAGTTAAGGTTGCATCTAACGAGCAGGCGATTATTTTTGAATGTGCTTTTTTCGAAGGAAGGGGAGCAGGGGTAGAATCACCAATAAATTCTGAAAATAACTGTTCAATAGCATTTTCAATAAGGGCATATTGCGCATAAGCAGAAGACTCAAAAGCGTTAAATAAGCTCTCTAAATTTGTAGTTAATACACCGTTATTAGGAGTGACGGTCATTAATAAATCGTTATTAGCTTCAATTGATAGGGTTATTTCGCACATAATTTCATCCTTGAATATGGCTAATTAAATTGTAGCTTTAAGTCATTAAATAAGGTCGAACATTGCAGACAACGAGATCTCATGACTGTCGCTATTAACAACTATAGTAAAACCCTGACGTTTTACTTGAAATATAAGTAATATTTAATTTGATGACATTTTTTAGGTTCTTATTGCTCAAATTTCAGGAACGGTTTCAAAAATAAATTTTGATTTACGTTTACTTTTATACCAACCTTTTTTACTTTTTCCTTTGCTTGAAGCCCATTGTAAAATATCAGGGTAACCATTGGATAAATCGACATGCTCTTTGGTGTGATGCCACTTAGAGGGAATGACCATTGCCCAAGGTAAGCTACCTTCGGTTTGATAATATCTATCTTTGGTTTTATCTGAGTCATCTTCGCCGCGACCAAATTTTCGTCTAGAGGCTTTTTTTGACGGGAAGTAGCCAGGAAAATGCACTTCGATTTTTTCGCCTGTATCGAGCGCTCTAGAAATAAAGCTATTATAAGGTGCCGTGCCCAGTGCTTGCGGCGAAATTGGTGAGTTAAAGGTTATGGTTAAGGTGAATAAATTACCATTAATTTTCGGGCTTCCTGAAAAAGTATTCGACATTTTGTAACCGTCGGGTGGTGGCAAGGCTTCAGTGATGCTCTCAATAATAATAAACATTGATTGGTTACCGTCTGCTATTGGGCTCAGACTACTTGTCGTTCCTTTTGATTTCATCGTCGCTTGGTTAATGTTGCTGATGGGAGTGTTAATTAATAATCTCAGTGAATTCTCATAAATAGCGCCACGTGCTACCGGTAAAATTTTAAAAACAATACTACTAATTAAGCCATCAACTTTATGCTCAATGGCGCTGTAATCAAATACCGCATCATTAAAGTCATAATCACCTTTTATTGGCCATTCATCTTCGAATGCCATGGTACCCATTTGGCTCTCTGCGGGTGAATATGAAGTGCTCGTTGTTGGCGACGGCGGGACATCGTTTTTGTCTAATGGTAAGGTTTCATAGTAATTAACCTCGTTGCCATCACTAAAGCCATCATTATCGGTATCAGCCACATGGGGATCGGTGTTAAAGATGTTTAGCTCTTCGTTATCGGTTAAGCCATCACCGTCAGTGTCAGCTAAGGTTGGATCGGTGTTAGTTTGCAATAGCTCTTCTTGATCAGTAAAACCGTCATTGTCTGAGTCAACCAAGGATGGCTCTGTTTTAGTGACCATCACTTCCTCGAAATCACTAGCACCATCGCCATCAGTATCAACCATAATAGGATCAGAATTATAGAGCACTACTTCATCGAGATCAGATAAACCGTCACCATCTGTATCTGATAGTAAGGGATCCGATTGATATAGGGTTACTTCTTCTTTATCGGTTAAACCATCGTTATCCGTGTCACTCTGAAATGGATCCGTACCTAATAGTGTTATTTCATCGCTATCACTTAAATCATCGTGGTCACTATCTAATGCCGTGGCATCATAAGCGACTAATGTCTGTATTGCTGTGAGTGCTTGCTCTCTTTCAGAAGGAGAGTTGTCAGGGTTAAGATAATATAGATAGCCTACACCTTGGCTATTATTACCGGTATCTTTATTCTGAGCCGCAACCACTACATGCTCTTGTTCAAGCGCAATAGCATGCCCAAAATTGTCTTGTTGACTGCCTTCATCGGCTTCAAATTTAAATGCTTGTGTCCAGACATCATTGCTATTGTTGAATAAATAGCTTGAGCCCTTAGCGTTATTATCTTGCTCTGCGCCAATAATGAGGTAGTGGTCTGAAATGGCGACACTGCTACCAAAATTATCGCCTTGTGTAGCATCACTGGCGGTTAACTTTACTTGATGATGCCATAACTTACCGGTTCTTTTATAAACATAAACGGCACCACTTTTTTTATTCTTTTTGATTGTCGGGCTGTTTTCTTCTTTAGCGCCAACCACGGCATAGTTGTTAGAAATAGCAACGCTAGTGCCATACTTTGCCTTTTTGGTAAACTCACCGCCTTTCACGCTGGCTTGTAGTGACCAAACTCCCTCTTCTCGTCGATAAATATACGCGGAACCTTCATGGCCACGACCATGATCATCGTCACCGATGATCAAATATTCACCGGATAACTGTATTGACGAGCCAAATCTAGCACTTTTAAAGGATGATGCCGGGGTAATGGTAATATCTTCAACCCAATTAGCGCCTACTTTTTTAATTATATATACCGCCCCTGCTTGGCTGGCGGCAGCCGCTGGTGAGCCAATAGCGATATAATCACCGGAAATACTGACGATGCTGGCAAAGTTATCGTTAGCTGATTGGCTTGGATGCGTTAATTGTGCTTGTTGTAGCCATGAATCACCTTGGCGTTGGTAAATATAGGCAATACCGTTGGTTCCGGATTGCTTTATTTCAGCGCCAACCACTAACTGTTCACCCGATATTGATACCGCTGAGCCAAATTGTTGCACGTTATCTACGTTATCTACGTTTGGAGAGAGGCAAGTTAAGAAATTCCAGCTTTCATTAGCACGTTGATATAAACAGGCTTGGCCAATGCCATTAGGTGCCCCCGGAGCCCCTAATAGCGCAAGCTCACCCGAAATAGCGACCGCTGAGCCAAGTTGCTGATATTCTGATGACGTTAACGCAGCGGTGGTGTTTTGTAATACTGGCTCTGCGGTAGCAGTAAAAAGTGATAAGGCCAAGATGCTACTTATGATACGGATCTTAATGGTCATTAGTATTATTCCTCAAAAGTATAAATAAGTTGTGCGTTGGCATTAATATTAAGCGTGACAGGATTAGCAAAGTCATCGTTTCTCACCACAACCAGAGATTCGATTGTGTTGGCAACGGCGAGCATACTTCGATAACGATCAGATTGGTTTAATGTGCCTTGTTCGAGCAAATTTATCGGCATATTCGCGTTTGTATCTATGGCCGAATAAATAGAAATTTTTTCTTGGTACTGTAATGTTAAGAAGCGTAATTCAATGGTGACCATATTGACTGTTGCAAAAGCAAAGCCTTCTTCAATAGTGACACTATCAAGTTTTTCAGTGGCGGCTTGCTCTATCAGTTGTTGATTTTTAATATTCTCTTGCATTGTTGTGGTAGCGCTTTCTTCAATTGGAATATTGCTTGATGAAGTCTGCTCTGATTCTTCCGACTTGCCACATGCAGGTATCAACATGATTAAAAGTAAACACAGAGCCATGCATGATTTATGTTGATATAAATTCATATTATCTCCTGACAGTAAACTGAACACGCTAGCGTTAATGCTATATATAAGTAATAAAGCAATCTCTATACCGGAAAACAAAGTATTTATATTTTGTAGGTATAACAACGTGTTAATAATAAATAAGAAAGGGGGGAACTCTGCAGTTAATGTTGATTACTCTCAATATGCAGTGATTTTCTCAAGATGGTTTTTATTTTGCTAATTAAGCTTTTTTGACAGTAGGTTATTTTAATAATAAATTAACTGTGTATGAAAAATGTACAGTAATGTGGTTTTTATATTCAATAGCACCGATGGAATGAAGGTGTTATCCATCTAAAATTATTTAGATAGCAAAGAAAGGGAAATTATCATGTCAAAACTTATTTTATCGCTCGATGGCGGAGGTATTCGCGGCGCAGCAACGACACAATTTTTATGTAAAGTGGAGCAGAAATTACAAACGCATGGCACAACGATACGTGATTGTGTTGATTTTTATGCTGGCACCAGTACCGGTAGTATTATTGCGTTAGCACTCGCAACCACCGATATGTCAATCGCTGACATTAATGAATTATATAGTTATGAAACCGCCCAGAAAATGTTCACAGAAAACAAAGGCTGGTTAGAAATCGATGGTATTAATGCGCCTAAATATGATGGTAAAGATAAAACCCAATTGCTACAGCAAAAGTTTAAACAGGCGACATTAGGTAATGTGCCAACAGGCAAACATGTGTTAGCAGTGGCTTATGCGATTGAGCAACGTAGTCCGCTGATTATCAAATCGAGCAATGCAGCCTGTCGAACATTACTTTCAAGTGATGTAGCGGATGCTTCAAGTGCCGCACCAACCTATTTTCCAACCAAGGAGCTAGCTTTCCCGCCAAGCCAAGAGGAAGAGTGGCTAATTGATGGTGGCGTTATTGCTAATAATCCGGCGATGTGTGCTATCGCTGAAGCGAGGCGTTGTTGGCAGGCGCATTCAATTAGTGACCTACGGATGCTATCCATTGGTACTGGTTTTATGACCCGTAAAATTAATGGCGCAGCTTCTCAGAAGTGGGGAGCTGCCCAATGGATGACTAAAGGTAAAATCTTAGATATTTTGAGTGATGAGCGTGTGGTTGCGTATCAAGGGATCACCTTGATGGATAAAGGCAGCTATATCCGCGTTAATGCGAACTTAATAAAGCAGCCAGGATTAGCGACACCACCAGATGATGACATGGATGATGTCAGCAGGAAAAATATCAAACGCTTGAAATTATTAGGTGACTTTTGGTTTGAGCAGTACGGCAATGCGGTAGTTAACTTGTTGCTAAATGATTATCAAGGACCGTCCCTTGATAGAATTGATCCGGAAACGGGTAAGCCCATTGAACAGTCACATATCCCATGAAAACTATTTTATTAATGGGAAATCAATACGTTAATAGTCTATCTAAAAGCATTAAGAAAAAATAGGAACTGTAAGTTAAAATTATTCAATTAAGTAACTGTAAATTATTCTAATTATTATTAAATGTCAGTATACTAAATCCATTAAGTTTCTGTTGCATGGCGTTATTAATAACAGCAATAAACGATGAGGTAGTATGACAGCACAAAAAACATGGACATTGAAAAGTATTGCTAAAGAGCTTGGGGTTTCTAATGCCACCGTGTCCAATGCGTTTAGTCGTCCAGATCAATTATCTGAAAAACGTCGAAATGATATTCTCGCCTCGTGTAAGAAGCTCGGTTACTCGGGCCCGAATAAAGCGGCGCAGTCTTTACGAAAAGGAAAATTTAACATTGTCGCGTTAGTGTTACCAGACAGTGTTGAATATATGGTGACCGATCCCGTCGCTAGTAAATTTGTTAAAGGCGTTGCATCCATTTTAGAAAAGAATAAAGTGAATTTATTACTCTTTTCTGGCATATCAGAAAATATTAATGCGGTCGCAGATTTTGTTGATGGGTTTATTTGTTACGGTAGCCCGCGCAACACTGATCTTATTGAGCAATTGCGCTTAACCCATAAAAAAGTGGTTACCGCTGATTTTGATATTGACCGTAAAGCCTCGGTGAGCATTGATAATGAAACCGCCGCCTATGAAATAGCTAAACTGGCGGTGAAGTCTGCGGAAGATAGCATTGCGGTTATGGGGTTACGCTTACTTGATACCGATTTAACCTGTCGTGTTTACGATACCCCCAATGTTGATATTCATTGCTCTATTGCGCATCAACGCTTGATTGGTTATAAGAAAGCGATTAAAGAATTAGGTGCCGATTTACCGATCGATCGAGTGTGGAATATTCCGGAAAGTAGCCATCACTTTGCTGCTATTGCGGTAAAGGAGGCGTTGAACTCATCACCGCGCCCTAATGTTATTATTTGTATGAGTGACTTAATTGCTTTAACGGCTTTACAAGAAATAAATGCCTTAGGTTTATCCGTGCCTGATGATATTCGCGTAGTTGGCTTTGACGGTATTGATGAATCGGCACGCTCTATTCCGCCACTTACGACAGTCCATCAAAACAGTGAAGAGAAAGGCATAAAAGCGGCTGATTTGTTTATTCAAAAAGCGACGCATGCTGAGACCATTCCTTATAAAATTGAGCCGGGTAAAAGCTGCTAGCACTTGTACTTGCAAGGTGAGACTACAGTACTAACCTTGCCTGAACTAATGGTACTGAACTAATGGTACTGAACTAATGGTACTGAGCTAATGATACTTAGTTAATATTACTTGATCTGATGCCAAAGTTTTTTATCTGCTAACGGGGTTAATGCTGGCAGTAATGGATTATCAAGCATGATAATCGTTCGCTCACTCAGTGCTTGGTTGGTAAACATGGCATTGTTTAAATGATAGCGGTTAAATAATTGTTCAAAGGTACCATCGGCTATTGAAAGGCGTAGACCTTTTTCAATGCGTTTAGCCAATGTAGTATTTTCTAAGTTGACAAAAAAATATACCGGCGAAGGGTAATAGAGTAAAACACGTTTTTCTACCATTAACGTTGATGCGCCTTTAGTTTTTAGCTCTAGCCATGCCTCCGTTACGCCTCTAGGAAAATAATCAAAACGACCCGCTTTAAGCATATTAAATAGTCCGTCGTACGTAGTCGCTGTGTTCACTTTGATGTTATTTGCTCTTAGAATAGTGGTATCCGGCCAATCATGTCCTTGCCCGGCGGTAAACTGCTGTAAATCATCAAGGGTGCTAAAGCTAAATTTATGCTGGTCTTCTTTTCTGATTAATAATAGCCTCAGGCCCAGTAAACCTCTTAGTAACGGGATACGTATTGGTAGTAGCTGTTGCTCACGTGATTTAGAGGTAACAGCCCAAACAATATCTATTTTTCTTGCTGATGAAAGTTGCCTAATAGCTCGGCCTTTTTGCATGCTATTTTTTGAGGGTTTTAACTGGCTATCCGGAAATTCACTATGCGTTTTTTCAAGTGCTAGTGTTAACAGTTTAATATAGTATTCATGACGAGGATCGTTATTATTTTCAGGCTTTACATAAGTTATTACAGGATCATTAGCAAAGCAGGGAGTTCCTACCAAACTAATACTGGCTAGATTTATGTAGGCTAGCGCTATCATTAAAAAACGATACGTCATTAAATAACCAATTTATTTTATTGAGAAAATAACAACAGTTGATAAGTATCATTATAGGTAGAAAAGTACAAAATTATTCTTTGTGATTCATTTAAGTTGGTACCATAGTGTTTTATCCGCTAGCGGCGTTAAGGGGGGGAGCAGCGGGTTATGAAGTGGGATAACTTTTCGCTTGCTGAGCTCTTGGTTGGTAAACAGGGTGTTACTTAGGTGGTAGCGGTTAAATAGTTGTTCAAAAGAACCGTCGGCAATGGCAAGGCGTAGGCCTTTTTCAATGCGTTTAGCAAGCTTAGTATTTTTTAAGTTCACAAAAAAATACACTGGTGAAGGGTAATAGAGCAAAGCATGTTGCTCAACCATTAATGTTGATGCGCCTTTAGCTTTTAGCTCTAGCCATGCCTCAGTTACGCCCCTAGGAAAATAATCAAAACGACCCGCTTTAAGCATATTAAATAGTCCATCGTAGGTGGTCGCTGTGATCACGTTAATATTATTCGCTTTGAGAATGGTAGTATCAGGCCAATCATGACCCTGTCCGGCGCTAAATTGCTGTAAATCGTCAAGCGTACGAAAGCTAAATTTATGTAGATCTTCTTTTCTGATCAATAGCACCCTCAAGCCCAGCAAACCTCTTAATAACGGGATACGTATGGGTAGTAGCTGTTGCTCACGTGCTATGGAGGTAACGGTCCAAACTACATCGATTTTTTTTCCTAATGACAGCTGCCTAATGGCTCGACCTTGCTGCATACCATTTACTGTTGCTTTTAATTGCAGAGGCGAGGGGACGCTCTGGTTTTTTTTAAGCGCGAGTGTTAACAGTTCAACGAAGTACTGATGACGAGGATCATTACTACTTTCAGGTTTTGCATAGATTATGACAGGATCAATGGCAAAGCAGGGGGTCCCTACCAAGGTTATACTTACCGAAGTAATAGCGGTTAGCACCATCAGTAAAAAACGATACGTCATTAAATAACCAATTTATTTTTATAGAGAAAATAAATAGCAACAGTTGTTAAGTATCATTATAGATAAAAAAGCACAAAAATTACTTTTTGTGCTTTTATTTAGAGTGTTTTATTTAATGTCAGCTGCTTGGGCAAAGTAACTGACATTGCTTAGCCTAGTTGATTAACCAGCTAATAGAGTATGCAGATCAGTTTGAGTAGACTGACCTTGATTTGTTATGGTAATGATCGCTTTATTATCCACTAAGTTCACTGATAATTGAGCTGAGCTCTTGCCATTACTCCAATTCATATTAAGTTCGTTGTGTTCAAACGAGAGACTAAACTCACCATTAAACGCGTCGCTGTTATTACGGATAGTAATAAGCTGCGTCAAGGCCTTAGTGATTGGCTTTTGTAAAGCAGCCTCAATGCGTGTTTTGTTTAAATGTGGACGGTTAATATCTCTACCAACCTGAGTATCAGCTAATAATTCCATGTCATTAGTTTCAGCTAATAAGCCGGCGTAATACACTTGTGGCGTACCTGGGGCAAAAAACTGTAAAGCACGCGCCAGTAAGTAATCAAAATCATTCTTACCTAGGGCATCGTAATATGTACAATTTACTTGGTATAAATCAACATTACTTGCGGCTGCGCCCGTTGCTAATTTACTTTCTCCAGTACTTTTAACATGAATTTTTTCAACTAGCGCATCAATTTCATCGTTAGTTAATAAACCGGCTTTACCGTCCATTGGGCCAACATCAATAATGCCAATACCATCATGCGTATCTAGCACGGTAATACAGTTTCTTGGTGAAATGGTTAGCCAGTTTGTTAAGGCGCTGAAATCTTTATTGAAGATACTATGTAAAATAAGTGGCGGTAACGCGAAGTCATACACTTTGCCAACACGTTTGGCGATTTCAATTTGTGTTTGATAATACGAGTGTATTTCTACTAACGTTTCAATACCGACCTTGTTGGCTCTTTCTGACAAGTCATTAATAAAATCAAAGGTATCATCAAGCATAAAGCAGCTAGTACCTGCTTTTTTAATGGCATAACCAGCAGCATCTAAACGGATAATTTTGACATTGCTTTGCGAAAACTCGACTAAAATACGGTCTAAATAATCTTGCCCGCCGGTGGAAGCAACATCAATATCAATTTGATTATCAGTAAATGTTGTCCAAAAATCAGCAGACTCACCGTTTGGCAGTGCAAATTCAGTAAAGCAGCTACCAGGTCTAGGGCGATAAATTTTTTCTTGGTTTTCTTTACTTAAGCCATCAGGAAAAACACTTTCTTTGGTTAGGAATAAATCCCAGTACTCAGAATTTTTGCCTTTCGCTAATACATCTTGGAATTCAGGGGATTTTGCCGACATATGGTTCACGATGAGATCGGCCATTACATCAAAGCCTTCACCTAAGTTTTTCACATCATCCCAAGAGCCTAAACGACTATCTACTTGGGTATGGTCGATAGGATCAAAACCAGCATCGCTGCCATCAATAGGGTAGTAGAACGGTAACAAATGCACCCCGGAGAATAAATTTGATAATTGGTCATTAAGTATATTGTTAAGTTCATTAATATTTGAACCCGTTAACCTATCTACATAGGTTATCAACTGGACATTGTTTTTCATAAGTTAGCCATTACTATTTGGAGTTGAATCTTAATCGATTAAGATATATATTCTTATACTCTGTGAATATTTTCAAGAATAATTTAATTTATTTATAAACCTTGCAAATTTTACAGCTGTTCTGAAATTAAATAGCACAAGAATTTATATAGTTACAACTAAACTCTATAATATTGTTACTAGGAGAAGGTTATGAATCAAACAAGCAGCTTAACTATGGGTACCACTACGTCACACATTAAACTATTAACATATATGATGTTTTTCGTTTTTGCGATGACTTCTGATGCGGTAGGCGTCATCATTCCTGAATTAATATCTACCTATGATTTGAATATGACTCAAGCGAGTGCATTTCACTATATCCCAATGATTTTCATCGCTTTTAGCGGTTTGTTTTTGGGGTATTTAGCTGATAAGTGGGGACGAAAAAGTACCATTATTATTGGTTTAGCTATTTTTTCTGTCGCTTGCTTTTTGTTTTCAGCCGGCAGTTCTTTTAGTTACTTTTTAGCCTTGCTTGGTTTGGTAGGTATTGCCGTGGGTTTATTTAAAACCGGCGCGCTAGCCCTTATTGGTGACATTTCTTCGTCAGGTAAAGAGCATACTGCAACCATGAATACCGTTGAAGGCTTCTTTGGTATTGGCGCTATGGTCGGTCCGGCGATTGTTAGTTACTTACTGATAACCGGTGTTTCTTGGAAGTATTTGTATATTTGCGCGGGTGTACTCTGTGTCCTGCTATGCTTAGCGGCATTGAAAGCCGATTACCCTAAAGTTAAAGCGTCGAGTGATGGACAAATAAACTTGAAAAGCTCTCTTAAGTTAATGAAAGACCCTTACGCAATGGGATTTTCTCTGGCAATTGCTTTATATGTAGCGACTGAAGTTGCTATTTATGTATGGATGCCAACCTTGTTAACTGAATATACTGGATCTTTAGTTTGGCTAGCGACTTATGCACTAACGGTATTTTTTGCCTTGCGTGCTGGTGGCCGATTCTTAGGCGTGTGGGTGTTAAAGCATTTTAGCTGGCAACAAGTAATGTTCTGGTTCTCGTTAGCGATATTCCTGTGCTATTTAGGTACGGCCATTATGGGCGTAGACACAGCAGTAGTGTTATTACCCTTGTCTGGCTTATTTATGTCAATGATTTACCCAACCTTAAATTCAAAAGGGATCAGCTGCTTCCCACAAGCTAAGCACGGCGCAGTGGCTGGGGTTATTTTATTCTTCACTGCGGTATCTGCCGCTGTAGCTCCATTATTAATGGGCGTGGTGAGTGATATCTTTGGTCACATATCTTATGGCTTCTATTTAGCGACCTTCTTTGCTGCTACGTTAGCGATTGTTGCTGCGTACAACCTAATTAAAGACCCAACCAAACATAAAAATCCATAAAAAAATAACATCTGTTTATCAAGGCGTTAAATATCAGATTGCGGTAAAAATTTAGACGATTACAAATTTTTACTTGCAATCATAATATTTTTCAGCAAATATAACTTAATCGATTAAGTCGATTTAAAGTTAAAATTTTAAAAACTCTAAAACATAGACTATAACTAAACATGGGGTGAGTACATGAAACATACTAAGTATAGAAAATTCTTACTAAGCACATTGGCAATGGCTGTTTGTGGTAGCTTAAGCGCTGCTGAAGCAGACACAAAAGAAAAAGAAGAAGCTAAAGGTTTAGATTTTGAACGTATTGTTGTAACGGGTGTTGCTAAAGGCACCACGGTTATGGCATCAAGTGTCTCGGTAAGTAGTTTCACTGCAGAGCAAATGGAAACCACAACGCCTAGAACTACGGCAGAAGCATTTAGATCAATTCCTGGTGTTCGTTCTGAATCATCTGGTGGTGAAGGTAACGCCAACATTGCGGTACGTGGTTTACCTGTTGCCTCTGGTGGTGCTAAGTTTTTACAACTTCAAGAAGATGGCTTACCAGTAATGCAATTTGGTGATATTGCTTTTGGTAACGCTGATATTTTCCTACGTTTAGATAGCACTATGGCTAGCGTTGAAGCAATACGTGGTGGTTCAGCCTCTACTGTTGCTAGTAATGCTCCTGGCGGTATCATTAACATCATCAGTAAAACTGGTCAGGATGAGTCGGGTAGTGTTTCAACTACATTCGGGCTTGATTATGATAGTTTACGTACAGATTTTGAATTTGGTGGTGAGCTAAACGATTCAACTTATTTCCACATTGGCGGCTTTGTTCGTCAAGGTGAAGGCGCGCGTGACGCTGGTTATACTGCTAATAAAGGCGGTCAAATCAAAGCAAACTTAACCAAAGAGTTTGATGAAGGTTACATCCGTGTTTATTACAAGCATTTAGATGATAAAGCTATTGCTTACTTACCAATGCCAACCGCTACTGATGGCGGCAATGTAACGGGTTTTGATTCACAATCAGATACCCCTCATTCAGCTTACTTTTTAGACACTGTTTCATTAGGTGCTGATGGTCAATTACGTCGCGGTAACGTTCGCGATGGCATGAACCCGCAAGTAGACTCGTTTGGTGTTGAAGCCGTTTTTGACCTTGGTAATGACTGGGAAATTGAAAACCGTTTCAGACAATCAAGTGTTTCAGGTACTTTTAACTCACCATTCCCTGCTGAAATTGCTTCAGGTACTAGTATTGCTGAAAGTATTGCTGGTGACGGTGCTACCTTAACTTATGCTAACGGTACTATGGCCGGTGAGAGCTTCGATGGTAGTGCACAAATCATGCGTATTCATACTTTCGATGTTGAAATGGATAATTTCGACTCACTTGTTAATGATTTGAAACTAACTAAAAACCTTGGTGATACCAGTGTCACTTTTGGTTACTACAAGGCATTACAAAATATTGGTATGTCATGGCTTTGGAATTCATACTTGATGGAAATCAAGGGTGATAATGCTGCATTATTAAATGTTGCTGCTGCCGATGGCACTAGTTATTCAGATAATGGTTTGTACGCATACGGTGTTCCTGCTTGGGGTAACTGTTGTCAACGTAACTATGATTTAGAATATGACATCAGTGCACCTTATATTGCTGTTTCATCACAACTTGGTGATATTACGCTTGATTTAAGTGTTCGTCACGATAGTGGTAATGCGGTAGGCACTTTCTCTGGCGCTGTTCAATCACAAGTAGATATGAACCGTGATGGAATTATTTCTAAGCCTGAAGAAAGTGTTTCTTCAATTGATACAGCTAATGCGTCAAACGTTAATTATGACTGGAGCTACACCTCATATTCATTTGGTGCTAACTACCAAGTGAATGACAATCTAGCGACTTTTGCCCGCTTAAGTCGTGGTGGTCGTGCTAATGCTGACCGTTTAGCGTTTGGTAAAATTAACGCTGATGGTTCAGTGGCGGCTGCTGATGCGGTTGACTTTGTGAGCCAATTCGAATTAGGTGCGAAATTCCGTCAGGATAATTTGTCTGTATTTGCAACAGCTTTTGCTGCTGAAACAGAAGAGCAGAACTTTGAAGCGACTAGTCAAACATTCTTCGATAGAGTATATGAAGCTTATGGCCTTGAGCTAGAGTCTAGCTATTTCATTGGCGATTTTGATTTTCGTGGTAGCCTTACATGGACTAACGCTGAGATTACTAAAGATGCACTTAACCTAAGTGTTGTTGGTAATACCCCAAGAAGACAAGCTGATTTAGTGTACTCATTAATGGGTCGTTATAACTTTACTGACGGCTCTGCTGGCTTAAGCTTTATTGGTACAACTGATGCGTACGCACAAGATAACAACGATTTAAAATTTGATGGTTACACTACCGTTAATGCTTTCGCAAGCTACATGTTGTCTGACAACTTATCAGTATCGGTTAATGTAAATAATTTATTCGATACGGTTGGTATTACTGAAGCTGAAGAAGGCTCAGCACCAGTAAACGGTATTATTCGTGCCAGAACTATTAATGGTAGAACAAGCAGCTTAACACTTAGATACGATTTCTAATATTGAGTTAGTTTACTTTTAAACAGTATTGTAAAGCCCATCTCGGTGGGCTTTTTTTATGAGGAATTTTTATGTTTTCGTTACTCAGTTATGGCGAAGTATTGGTTGATTTTTTACCTGATGATAGTGGTGCCAGCTATTACCCTATGGCGGGCGGCGCACCGGCAAATGTTGCGGTAGCTTTTGCTAAATTAGGCGGGAAAAGTTATTTTGCTGGCGGTATCAGTGGTGATAATTTTGGTAACATGTTGTTTGATGAGTTAGTGAAAAACAAGGTTGATACCGATTACGTTTATCGCGATGAAACAGCGAACACTGCGGTAGTGTTAGTGAGCTTAGATGCAACGGGTGAGCGTTCGTTTAATTTTTATCGCCATAATACTGCCGATACTTGTTATGGCAAGCGGCAAATAGAGGCGATTAACTGGCAAGATATTTCTATATTTCATTTTTGTTCGAATACCTTAACCAATACCAGTATGAACAGTAGTAACTTGTATGCGTTAAAAAAGGCTAAGTTAAACAATACACTGGTGAGCTTTGATGTTAATCTACGCCAGCAATTATGGCGTGATTTAACCTTATTACCAGAGCGCGTTAATACCTGTTTAGCCTATAGTGATTTAGTGAAATTAAGCAAAGACGAAGCTGATTATCTAGCGATACAAGCAGGGCAAAGCTATCAAGCGTATATTGATAGTTTATTGGGTTTAGGAATAAAGCTTATTGTTATTACCGATGGGCCTAATCCAGTACAGGTTGTATCTTCATCATTCTCTAGTTTTATTGAAGTACCTGTGATCAAAGCTGTTGATACCACAGCAGCAGGGGATAGTTTTATCGCCAGTTTTATTTTATCATTAACACAGCAAAGCCAACCTAATGGCTTAATCAATACACTTACTGATATCGACAAAGTGACTCAAGCGGTATTATTTGCAGCTAAATGTGGTGCTCACACTTGCCAGCAAAAAGGCGCGTTCGCAGCATTGCCGTCAATTGAGAATATTTAAACGTACATTTTATTATTTCTGCCCAAATATATTTTTACAGGAAAATTATGCAATCTAGAGAATCTTTGCCAAGTTGGCAACAGTTAACCGCTCACGCTCAAGACATGAAGCAGCAACACATGAAAGATTTGTTTGCTGAAGATAGTGAGCGCTTTAACAAGTTCTCCATCCAATTGCCGTCGATGTTATTGGATTACTCTAAAAACTTGGTTACTGAAGACACTGTTTCTCAGTTAATTGATTTAGCACGCGCGTGTGATATTGAATCATGGCGTGAAAAAATGCTGCAAGGTCAACGCATAAACTTTACTGAAGATCGCGCTGTTTTACATACCGCGCTACGAAATCGTAGCCAAGCACCTATCATGCTAGAAGGTGAGAATATCACTGACGATGTTGAAAAAGCCTTAAGTAAAATGAAAGACTTTTCTGAACAAGTACGTCAAGGTAAGTGGTTGGGGTATTCAGGTAAACGCATCACTGATGTGGTCAGTATTGGTGTTGGCGGTTCAAACTTAGGACCGCAAATGGTTACCGAAGCCTTGAAACATTACAGTGATCATAGCTTGAATGTGCACTATGTTTCTAACGTTGACGGTACGCAAATTGCTGACGTATTACGTCCACTAAATCCTGAAAATGTGCTGTTTATTGTTTCAAGTAAAACCTTTACTACCGCTGAAACCATGACTAATGCTCGCACTGCGGTAAAGTGGTTAACTTCAGCCTCGTTTGATGAAAAAGCCGTCGCCAAGCATTTTGTTGCGGTGAGCGCGAACAAAAAAAATGCCACCGAATTTGGTATCGAAGCCGACAATATTTTTGATATGTGGGACTGGGTTGGCGGTCGTTTCTCCTTGTGGTCAGCGATTGGTTTACCGATTGCTTTAGATTTAGGCTTTGAGAAGTTCATTGAGTTGCTTGAAGGTGCCCATGAAATTGATAATCATTTTTGTGAAGCACCCTTAGAGCAGAATGCACCAGTTATTTTAGCGTTATTAAGCGTGTGGAATTGCACCTTTTTAGGCGCGCAATCACAAGCTATTTTACCGTATGACCAAGCATTGCATATGCTGTCTGCTTATATGCAACAAGCGGAAATGGAAAGTAATGGTAAATCGGTTTCTTGGGACGGCACTAAAATAGATTACCCAACAGTACCGACAATTTGGGGGGAAGTGGGTATTAATGGTCAGCATGCTTTTTATCAATACTTGCATCAAAGTAATAATGTTGTGCCAGCTGATTTTATTGGCTCGGTAGAGAGTGTGACTCCAGTACAAGGGCATCACGAAACGTTAATGGCTAACTTTTTTGCACAAACCCAAGCGTTAATGCAAGGGGTTGATGAAACCCAAGTACGTGCTGATTTAAAAGCCAAAGGTCGTACAGCCGATTACATTGATAAAGTCGCGCCGCATAAAGTGCATGAAGGTAATCGTCCAACCAATACTATTTTAATGAAACGGATCTCACCGCGTACCATAGGCAGTTTAATTGCCCTATATGAGCACAAAATCTTTGTTCAAGGTATTATTCTGCAAATTTGCTCGTTTGATCAATGGGGCGTTGAGTTGGGTAAAGGCTTAGCCAATGAAATTGAAAAAGAGCTACGTAATCATTCAGCCAATAGTGCCCATGACAGCTCTACCTTTGAACTGATCAATTATTATCAAACGGTTAAGCAGGAAAAAAATAGCTAAAGCGTCGTTATTGTTAGCTAATATTATTATGGATAAACACCCTTTAAAAGTTCTTAGCGTTGGTAATGGCGCTAAGCTTATCTTTACTCCTTGCCCTGGTAGTAAAACCGTTGATCTTGAAACGTCTATTGCACAGCTTAAACAAGCAGGTACATCGATGCTGCTTACCTTGATGTTTGATGACGAAATGGCACGCAATAACTTAAGTGCTATTGAGCAACTTTGTCAACAACATCAAATGATTTGGCGACAGTTACCTATTATGGATGATGCAGCGCCTGACGCTGTGTTTGAACAGCGTTGGCAGCAAAATTTAGCCACTATTACTGAGGTTATTGCGCAACAAGGTACTATTGCTATTCACTGTAAAGGCGGTGTGGGCAGAACGGGATTAGTCGCAGCATTGATCCTCGCTAATTTTGGTTGGTCAACCGAGCAGATTATTGACAATATTCAAGAAATCAGCCCTAAGTCGTTACGCATTGCCCTACAAGTAGATTATTTTCACGCGAAGCGAAGTAAGCCAACGGCTTAACGAAATTGTTTAATCTTAAGCTAAGCTGCACAAGTTTATAATTACCAAGCCAATGATTTAGTTATTAATCATTGGCTTTTTTAGTTCTGTTACTTTCAATCTTTACCTTGTTGTTACTTCAATACTTCCCACTGTTTTTCAATTACTTTAAATTTAATGTGACTATTTTCGCCACTGAGCGAATAACTAGGTAACAATGGTGTTAGCTTGATAACTTAATACCTATCACGATAATAATAAGGGGGAGTAAGTAACTATGGAATCAACTACCATCGCTGGTGACCGTTGTTCTGATCCAGCATCGTTGTTTGCCATGTTAATGGAACAGCATAAAGGTATTATTTACAAAATAACCAATGCGTATTGTCAGCAACAAGATGATCGTCAAGATTTAGCCCAAGAAATTTTAACCACTCTGTGGTTAGCATTTAGCAAGTACGATTCTGATTTTAAGTTTTCAACATGGATGTACCGGGTGGCACTCAATGTCGCCATTTCATATTACCGAAAAGGTCAGCGCAGAGTGGATCACATTGGTAGTGTTAATGATGACAGTATTATTAACATGGCTGATTTAAACGAAGATCAGCAGCAAAGTGACACCATTACTCAGCTTTATCAATTTATTGGTGAATTAGATAAGTTAAATAAAGCAATCATATTACTGTACTTAGAAGATGAAAGTTATCAAAGCATCGCGACTAGTTTAGGGATGAGTAAAACCAATGTTGCCACCCGGATTAATCGTATTAAAGCCAAGTTACAGCAGAAATTTAATCAGCAGGAGCAGTGAGATGGATTTAGATAATTTAAAAAACAGCTGGCAACAGCAGCCAAACAACGAGGCGGCTATGAAGATTACCCCATCGGTGTTAACAACAATAAAAGTTACCCAACAGCAGCTTACGTTAAACAAAATGAAATTGGCTCGGTTGGTTGAAGGCATTATATTTGGCTTAATTGTAATTATGTTAAGCCAGTATATAGTTAATAGTTTTAGCGTCAGCCTTACTGCACCGTTGCTTTCAGCAGGGATTTTAACTATCTTTGCCCTGATTGGGCTAGCAGGAAATATTGGGCAGCTGGTATTAATGGATAATGTAGACTATTCGTTGCCGATTAAACGCGTGCAAAAAGATATTTATCTAATATTCGCGCACAAATTACAACTAACAAAATTGCTACTTTGCTCTGCGCCTTTTTATATGGCTTATGTCTTTCTTGGTTTTGAATTGTTAGTGGGTGTTGATTTATACCCGTATTTATCAACCACGATGATCAGCTTTTATACCATTAGCTCAGTGGCGATGTTGTTGGTGACTCTTTGGTTTATTAATAAAGTTCACTACAAAAATATCAATAAACCTTGGGTTAAAAAAGTAATGCAGCTCATTATCGGTGAAAAAATATTATGCATGGCGCAATTCGTTAATAGTATGGAGGCTAATTAGGAAGCTTAGATATAGTATGAACCCTAGGTTAATGTTGATCCGACTAAGATGTTAATAAGGGCTCACTACTGCCATACTTTAAAGCTTAATCTGAGAGGGAATTACTGAGGTAAGTGGCTATTATGGTGTTGCCAGCTGCCTGTTGCAGGAGCATTAAAACACCGCTTTATTAATAAAGATGCCTCCCTCAAAAGAATGTTTTCGTTTAGTCAGTGATTTTTAATTTGATAAGCCGACGTTATTGATTAAAATAGCTTAATCATATTTCATCAATAGCGTCTTTCATGTCTGAACTACTTCCTATTACTATTTCATCTCATCAAGACTTAGTCAGCCAATTTGGAAAAATTAGTGGCGTCGCTAATAAACTCGAAGCACAATTTAATTTTCATGCGATGACCGCTAATTGGTATAGTCATGAAGATAAAATATTATTTATTCATTTGCGTATAGAAACGCTTGAAAGCTTCGTCGTAGCTCAGCAGTCACACCAACAACAATCAGACGTTTATCATGAATTCGCAGATGATGTGTTTTCTATCATTGATAATAAAGCACCGCAATTAACCTGCTTTATTAGGCTTACTACCGCTGAACTTGCGTTGTTAACTTCAAACAGCAAGCTATTAACCTCACTGTTACACATCAAGTTACATAAAACCCTTAACCTTATCGCAGCAAAACATAAATTAATTTCTATTTAGTCTGTATAGGTTTTGCTCTGTATCAACAACTAGTTACCTACCATTAGAGGGTTTTAGACTTAGCTCTCTAGTTGATCTTTAGCTTTGTTAGACTGTCAAATAAGCCGAGGGTAGACTATCTTTAAAGCAATATATAAGGACTAGACAAGCAGTTCGTCTATAATTTTACCATCCTACTTATTTACTTAAATCACCAGACTTAAATGGATTTTTTATGAGTGAAGAAGTTAATCTTATTCCTGAGCAATATGATTTTATTGCTGACATTCAGCAGGAGATATTAGCAAAGTTAGCTGCTGATGAGCCCGCGGTAGATATTTTGAATGCACTTTGCTTATTAGCTGAAAGCTGTCTTTCGAATGCGGTAGCGTCTATTGTTATTCTCAATGAAAATTCACCACACCTTTCGCTGTTAAGTGCACCATCTATTGCCGTTGAAAAACACCCAAGCTTTGTCAAGGCAGCACTAAGTCCCTATGCAGGCTCTTGTGCCAATGCCATTTTATTTAATGAAGCACAATTTGTCGAAAACACGTTTACCGATGAACGCTGGCGAGATATACGTCAGTTTGCTGATGATTGTAATATACATACCTGTTGGTCAATCCCTGTAAAAGATAAAAACAACCAAGCGATTGGCTCTTTTGCTTTATCATCGTTTGAACGAAGAGTTCCGAGTAATTTCCATAAAAAACTACTTGAAACAAGTGCCGCTATAGTCAATATAGTGCTGAACAAACAGCAACGTGAAAATAGGTTAAATATTCTCTCGACCACGTTAGACAGTGCCAGTGAATGCATCATAGTGACCGACAGTAACAATATCATTATTGAAGTAAACCCTGCCTTTGAGCAAACCTATGGTTTCACTGCGCAAGAAATTATCGGGAAAAACCCAAGCGTATTAGCTTCTGGTATTCAAAGTGATGCTTTTTATCGTCATTTATGGCACGAGTTAAATACCAACGGTAGGTGGTGTGGTGAAATAACGAATAAACGCTCTAACGGGAGCTTAGTGACGCACTGGATGAGTATTACTGCAGTAGTTGATACCCAAGGTCAGTTACAAAATTACCTCTCTATTTTCAGTGATTTAACCGAGCTTAAAACGACACAGCAGCAAGTTATTAATATGGCTTTTTATGATACGGTCACTGGCCTGCGCAATAAAACCTGCTTAGAGAAGGAGATAATGAAATGTGAAGAGATGCAAACGCTGATCTTATTAAATATAAGTAATTTCAATTATTTAAATACCGCCTATGGTTTTAATATCGGTGATTTAGTGTTGAAAAAAACCGGTGAAATACTTACTGATTATCTGGCTGCGGGTGATGTATTTCGACTTAGCTCCGATCAATTTGGCGTGCTCTTTCAGGGGGAAATCGATATCAGCGCTCAAGTGCAGGTAATACAAAGTCACTTTTATAATACCTTAATTAATGTTGAGAATATTCTATTGCACATAGCCTTCACGTTTGGTGCTGTTTATGGCAAAGAAAACCTACTTCGTAATGCTGCATTGGCGTTGAATCAAGCAAAATTATTAGGGAAAAATCGTTATCATATTTTTGATTACAACAGTGAAGCCTTTGATAATGTGAATAGAGATCACTTTATTGCCAGTAATCATTTATTACATACCGCGTTAGAAAAAGATTTGTTTGTGCCTTATTTTCAGGGGATTTATGATAATAAGAGCAACCAAATAGAAAAGTTTGAAGTACTGGTTCGTATTGATGATGGCGGTAACATATTGTCTCCTTATCAGTTTTTAGAAACGGCACGGATGTCTGGCTTGCTACCTGAAATAACGCGTGTTGTTATCGATAAGAGTTTTAAAGTGATGGCAAAAAATGGCTATAAATTTTCATTGAATATTACTGAGTTTGATTTAAGCCAAAACTACTTAATTGCCTATTTGGAGCAAAAAACCGCACAATATAATATCGACCCTAAACGTGTTATTTTAGAAATATTAGAAGGGGTAAGCTCTTCAGGGAAAAAGAATCATATTCAGCAACTGCATCAATTAAAATCACAAGGGTATTCCTTAGCGATTGATGACTTTGGTACTGAATACTCTAACTTTGAACGGATTTTGGATTTAGATATTGATTACCTAAAAATAGATGCTAATTACATTAAGAACATTGATACCAACAAAAAAAGCTATGAAATAACCAAAGCAATAACGTTTTTTGCCCATAATGCTAATATCCCCTGTATTGCTGAATTTGTTCATAATCAGCAGGTGCAAGAGGTGGTTAAATCGTTAGGTATTGATTTTTCACAAGGTTATTATTTTAGTGAGCCTTCACCTCAGCCGATAGTTTTCCCCGCGTTAAAATAAGAGCTCTTAATCGCTCTGTACTCTATAATCTACAATCAATTATTTGAAACCAAGTATTAGCAATTAGGTATCAAGCGGCTAGTTTCAGTATTACTTAACGCCTAATTCTTTTAAACGTTCTAACAGGTAACTTTCTTGAGTATGTTTTTCAGATAACTTAACATCACTACAGGGATGTAAAAACAAGGGCAAGGAAATTCTTGATTTAGCGCTACTACCACCGGTAGGATTGATCACTCTATGCGTTGTTGATGGAAAATAACCTGCCGAGGCTTCTTGCAGCATATCGCCAATGTTAATGATTAAATTGCCAAAATCACTAGGCACATCAAGCCAATTACCGTCTTGTAATTGAACTTGCAGGCCGGGCTCATTAGCCGCAGGTAAGATCGTTAATAAATTAATATCTTCATGTGCAGCCGCACGAATAGCGCCAGGCTCTTCACTACCAGTGAGCGGCGGATAATGCAAAACACGCAATAAGGTATTCGGCGTATCGGTGATCATGGTTGAAAGTGGCTGAGAATACCCTTTAGCAACCTTTTCAGGACTATATTGTTCAACCCAATCTAATAATTCTTCAGCTAATGAAGAGGTTAATTGATAATAATGTAATATTTCGTCTTGAAGTTCTTGAGGAATACGACCCCAAGGATAAACATGAAAGTACTCTTTAATGTCTTTATGCTGATGACCTTTAGCGGTCTCTGATATTTCGGTGGCAAAGTAGCCATCTTGCTTTTCGACATCAAAAACAAAATCATGCTTTGCTTCACTATTAAAAAAAGCCTGCCAGTTAGTATAAATAGACTCAACTAAAGATTTTTTTATCGGGTGATTGGTAAGCACGCCAAAGCCGGTGTCATGTAAACTTTTGACGAATTTTTCAGCGGCGCCTTCAGCGGCGTAGTCCACTACAGATAGTGACATAGGTACTCTCTTTGTATACTTTTAGTTATGGATGCAGTGTAATACTTTGGTCTATATATTCAAGTAGAAGCGGTATATAATCGAAATTAGAGACAGGTTAACGTGTTTATTTTACTGAACAAGACGAAAAAAGTATTTTACTTTTTGCTCTATAGCTCATATTTTACTCACTAGTCAAATATTGAGTGTTATCATGGAAAAGTAATAGTCGTTTTTGAACAGTAACAAAGGCAAAAAGGAATCCCTTAACAGTCGCGGAGCTTAAACTTAGCTTTGTATTTAGGGAATAATGCAAACTGATAGTGGTAGTTTACGCTCATGGAATATATAAAGGCGAACGGTCCAGCAATAAGTGCTGATGATAGTCATATTAATGAGGACGTTATTACTGATGATAGTAATAATGACAACATTAACCCCTTAGCTTTAACCTCTGAAAGCTCATCAGATATAAAAGACCAATTACACTTTCTGCAAGAGCAATATCAAAACTTACAAACTCGCTACACTGCTTTATTCCACCTCAATCAGCTATCACAAGAGTGTGAGCAGCTGGATAAATTCTATCAACAAGTTCACCGTATTACCGCGTCACTCATGACCGCTAATAACTTCTATATTGTTAATTACGATCAAACATTTTCGACCTTAGAATTTGTTTATTTTGTTGATGAAAAAGATGAACGCCCGCAAGGCAGTATTGAATTTGATCAATTAGAAGGGTCTTTTACTCATCTTGTAATCGAGTCAATGCAGCCGCTATTAGTTACGCCATTAATTGCAAAACAGTTAGCCGATAATGGTAAAAGTAAAGTTCACGGCACTGCAGGTACCGATTGGTTAGGGGTACCGCTGTTACATAATGGCTTAGTTATCGGCGCCATGGTGGTGCAAGGTTATAGCGATAAAATAGCGTATTCGGAGCAAGATTTAAATATGCTAACCTTTGCTGCTCAGCATGTCGTTGGCGCTATGATTCGTTTACAAGATAAAGAGCGATTAACCAGCGCGGTGAACGCTAGAACACGTGAATTAATGGCGCAAATTAGAGAGCGTGAAAAGTCGGAGTTGTTACAAGAATCGTTATTTAGAATTTCTGAACTTACCGGCAATACCAGCATTGAAATAGATGATTTCTACGGCAAGGTTCACAATATTGTTGGTCAGCTTATTAATGCGACTAACTTTTTTATTGCCAAGCTTAATCAAACTGACAATAGTTTACTCTTTAGTTATGTTGTTGATGAAAATGAAGATAGTTTCGCGACAGATTATCAGCCAAGACAGTTGTCTAATCATTTTTGTGAACTGGTGTTATCGCGTAAAGCAACGGTATTACTCTCTGAGCAAGATATACGCACTTTACATCAGCAAGGAAAAATCAAAAAGCCAGATGAAAGTATTCATTCTTGGTTAGGGGTGCCATTAATTTATTCAGATCAGTTGCTCGGTGTGATGGTGATCCAAAGTTACACTACCGGTACTATCTATAACCAGCAAGATGCAGAATTACTTAATTTCGTTTCTACGCATGTTTCTGGTGCAATTAAACGTCGTGAAGCGTTGGATATAGAACGCCAAAGCCATGAACGGTTAGAGCAGCAAGTTAAAATAAGAACACAGGCATTAGTCGAAGAAATTTCCCATCGTAAACAAGCAGAGAAAAGGTTAAAGCACACGGCGACACATGACAGCTTAACCGGGCTGCCAAATCGCACCATATTTATCGATTTACTCAATCACGCCATTGAGTGCCATAAGCGAAAGCCAGAATTAGCTTTTGCCATTTTATTTTTAGATTTAGATCGTTTTAAAGTGGTCAACGACAGTTTAGGGCATCATGCTGGTGACATTTTATTAAAACTCATCGCTCGAGAGTTGTCTGCAATCGTTAGAGGAAAGGACACCGTGGCGCGATTAGGTGGCGATGAATTCGTTATTTTAATTGAAGATCTTAGATCTAATGATAAAGCGTTTGAAATAGCACAACGTATCACCGATTTCTTAAGTCAGCCGTTTACCATTGAAAACCAATTAGTGTTTACTGGTACCAGTATCGGCATCTTGTTTAGTGATGATAGATATCATAGCGCCGACACTATGCTGCGTGATGCGGACACTGCCATGTACCATGCCAAAGATTGTGGTAAAGGTCGTTACGAAGTGTTTGATGCCAGTATGCATCAAAAAGTACAGAACGCTTTAAGCTTAGAAGCTGATATAAGAGAAGCGATAGAATGGCATGAATTTGAACCTTTCTTTCAGCCCATTATTAAGTTAGATCAAGAAGAATTAATTGGTTTTGAAGCCTTAGCCCGTTGGCAAAGTACCAAACGAGGTTTTGTTTATCCGAATGATTTTATTCCGCTTGCAGAAGAAACCCAATTAATACAAGCCATTGATTTACAGATTTTAGAAAAATCATGTGCTCAGCTGAAAAAGTGGCAACAAAAACTTGATAGGCATGATTTATATGTTAGCTGTAACTTATTTTGCCAACAGTTTTTTAGCCCTACCTTACCTGATGATATCGCCAATATACTCACTAAAACGGGGTTGAAACCTCAGTATTTACGGGTTGAACTAACGGAACGCGCTTTATTAGAAAATACTGATATTGTGCTACAGAATATGCAAGCCTTAAAGAAGCTTGGGGTGAAAATTTTATTAGATGACTTTGGTACTGGCTATTCAAGTCTAAGCTATTTACACCGTTTTCCAATTGATGTCATCAAAATAGATCGATCCTTTATCAGTAATGTTCATGAACATGAGAATAACCGCGCTATTATCAAGGCCATCATTGATTTAGCGGTCAACTTAAATATGGATACGGTCGGTGAGGGCATTGAAAATTTGGCAGATGCCTTGCTATTGCAACAAATGGATTGTTTATACGGACAAGGTTTTTACTTTTCAAAACCAATGTCCGCAACAGCGATGGAAGAATATCTTGTGGCTAATTAAGCTGTTTCTTTAGCCCTTAACTTTAAACTCTTGAATGGTAACCGTGCTGTCAAGACTGTTCCCTTGACGGTATAGTTTAAACATCAACTGAGTGTTAGGTTTAGTTTCAGCGACGATATCTAATGCTTGGCTAATACTATGAATAGGGGTTTCGCCTATTTGATAAATAACATCACCTACTTGAATCCCTGCTAAATAAGCCGGGCCGTTTGGGGTAACTTCCGAGACAATAAAGCCTTTTACATCGTTGAGGTAGCGCTCTGAAGAAATACCTAACCAACCGCGCACCACTTGACCATTTTCAATGATTTTATGCATGATTTTATCGGCAAGCAGGTAGGGCACGGCAAAGAAAATCCCTTGAATATTAAGCTTAGAGTTAGCCTGAGTGAATTTACGTGAGTTAATGCCTACTAACACGCCGTTACTATTAATTAAGGCGCCACCAGAGTTTCCTTCATTTATTGCCGCATCCATTTGTAGAAAGTGTAAGTAGTTTAAGTTACCTAAACCACTACGGCCAGTAGCACTGATAATACCTTGGGTAACCGTTTGACCTAAATTGAGCGGGTTACCAATGGCTAAAACAATATCACCTGCTAGCGACTGTTGGTTTTCTTTTTGTGGGATCACCGGTAAATTGCTGGCGTTAACTTTTAATACCGCGAGGTCGGTAATTTGGTCAAAGCCGATTAATTCTGCGGGAAAGAGTTGACCGCTTTGCAGTAAAACTTGAATTAAATCGGCATTTTGAATCACGTGTAGGTTCGTTAAAATATAGCCGTTACTGTCCATGATCACACCAGAGCCTAAGCGAGTCGAAGTACGGGCTTTACCGCCATATCTTGGGCTCGATTGAATTTCTTCGGAGTAGATATTAACCACGGCGGGGCTGGCGAGGCTTACTGCTTTAGCATAAGACAAAGGAGCAGGGGCCGGTTGTTCTTGATTAAATAATTGTCGTAACAAGTTATTGTTATTAGCGTTGGGAACGAGTAACAAGAAGGCTATAGCAAATAAAATGCCGTAGCTAACCGCGTTTAATATGTATTTTAATACCGGGGTAAATTTCACAGTAGCGCTCTCAGCACACCAAACAGTTTGATCACAAAATGTTTATTACAGTGTTGTTTATGATGATTATTATATAGCTGAGTTTATCATAAAATATATAAAGGTTTAGTAAATAAAAAAGGCTAGTTTTCACTAGCCTTTTTCTAAAGTGGTTGAGGTGTTGTGATTATCGAATCATTAAATACTGTGAGTAATTATCTCGTATAATATTTAATGCAAAGACACCTTTTCTATCTTTCAAATAACCACGTAAGTCGGCAATATTGTTAATACGAGTTTTATTGATGGCACTAATCAAATCTCCCGCTTGTAAACCAATCCGCTGGGCAGGAGAGCCATCAGCAACATCGACAATTTTTATACCTTGGTTATTAGCATTATTTTCTAATTTTGCCCCTTCAAAAACGCGGTGAATGCTCGCCGCGGCAACATTACTTGCCTGAGATTGCTTTAATTTAACGGTAAAGTTTTCTTCATCACCATTGCGAATAATGGTTAATTTAACTTTTTTACCTGCGCCAATAGAGCCAATTTTTCCACGTAGTTCATTAAAGCTTTTTACTTTTTTACCATTTACTTTGGTAATAACATCCCCCGGTTTAATACCTGCTTCATCAGCGGCAGAGTCCGGAACAACTTGCTCAATAAAGCCACCTTGGTTGGTTTTTAGCTCCATTGCTTTAGCGATATCGCTGTTAACACTACGACCTAGTACCCCTAAAACCCCACGATGTACCTCACCAAACTCAATAATTTGTTTTACTAAGTTATGCATCATGTTACTTGGAATCGCAAAACCAATACCTATATTTCCGCCATTAGGGCCTAAAATAGCGGTATTAATACCAATAAGTTCACCGCGTAAATTAACTAAGGCGCCACCTGAATTACCGCTATTAATAGCGGCATCGGTTTGAATGAAATCTTCATAGTTTTCTATATCCAAGCCGCTTCGACCGAGAGCACTGACAATACCTGAGGTAACGGTTTGACCTAAGCCAAACGGACTACCAATGGCCACAGCAAAGTCACCAACACGTAATTTGTCTGAATCTGAAATTTTAATTTCAGTTAAGTTATCGGCATCAATTTGTAATAAGGCGACATCACTATCGGCATCAGAGCCAATTCTTTTTGCCTCAATCTGACGGCCATCTTTTAAGGTGATGATAATTTCATCGGCTTTATCAATCACGTGATTATTGGTCACTATATAGCCTTCTTCGGCATCAATAATGACCCCAGATCCTAAACTACGAAATGGACGTTGCTGTGCTTGGTTTGGATTTTGATTACGATTACCAAAAAATTTAAAAATGTCGGGTACATTCTGCTTAACTTCATGGGTACCTTTTACTGCAATACTCACAACGGCAGGCGTCGACTTTTCTAACATTGGGGCAAGGCTTGGCATTGTTTGATTATCAACGCTGCTCGGCCAAGCCGCCATTGCTGGAGCACTGGCTAGTGCGATAGCGCTGGAAAGTAAAGTGGCATTTATAACAAGGGATAACTTTTTCATATACGGGAATTCTCCTAAAACTACATTGATAAACATACTTCAAAATAGACTCAAGCAAAGTCACTTAGTTCATCGCCTTGGGTTTGCTATTTGTAACACTTTATTTCTAACTGATAATTTTTAAACGTAATAAGTTTACTCTGCTTTAGACGTTTGCTGTTCTTTATCAATAAATAAACCACTGGCTTCGCCAGAATAATCTAACGGTGGCTCTATGGCGGTTTTCACCTCTTTACTGGCACGTTTGGGGTGTCTTAACCCGGCTGTTTGCGCTAGTTGTTGTTGGGTTTCTTGAGAGAAGAAAGGCATACCTTCAACATCTGCTTCACTAGCACTTTGAAGTAATTGAGTGCTTTTCTCCATTTGTTTCATCGCGGTTTGGCAAGTTGAGTTCATTTGGTCAAGTAATGTCGCTGAACTCTCAAGATGATCAGCAACATCTAATTTATATTGCGCTAAAGAGGCCTCACTTTTACTGGCTTGTTCAACAAGTTTTCGCTGCTCTTGGCGAGAAGAAGATAAAAAGTGGTTGGCAAAAAATCCCACGATGCCACCAATAATGAAAACGATTAATGCGGTTACTACGGTCATAGACTTACCTTAGGTTTATAGCGAATAAAATAATAAATAGTTCAATGTTAAATATAACGATAATTTGGTTTACAATACTATAGTTTTAACTGGGTGATATAAAGAATATGTTAGCAAAAAAATATTTTTCAAGTCACTCATTCTAATCAATTA
>Ga0209395_1001848_pt1 | contig 28877 bp, 19 predicted proteins | sample GOMGulsemesocosm_3_FD_184635 | JGI IMG/M metagenome (GOLD analysis project Ga0209395, IMG submission 184635) | Methane-oxidizing microbial communities from mesocosms in the Gulf of Mexico - GOM9D Gulf of Mexico (SPAdes) (version 2) | ecosystem: Environmental > Aquatic > Marine > Cold seeps... | reverse complement strand
GTCCAAATGGTACCGGTAAAGGCGATAAAAATAACTGTGGCAATGGCGCTGTCGGCTTAGATAATTTATGGCATGACATTGAAAACGATAATGAAGTTGCCGCAGGTAGTAATCCATTATGGCATGTAAAAAACCTCGCTGACGGGAAATCGGGTAGCTACATAGGTGCTTATGGGTTAACGCCAGATACTGATCCTCAAGACGTATTTGTCGGCACATACCAACGTCACTACGAATCAGTCGCCGTTGCACCATGGTTATGGAATGAGCAGAAAAAAGTTTTCATCTCCATTGAAGACGAAGAGTCGATGGCAACCAAAGTTGATTACGTCATTAATAACGGCTTAGGTGGCGTGATGTTTTGGGAGCTTGCCGGCGACTTTGACTACGACCAAAGCAAACAGGAATATTACATGGGCTCAACTATGACAACGATTGCTTATGACAAGTTTCGTCAAAGTGGCACCTTGTATGATGTGCACAATGGTAATCCTGACTTTACCCCGCCAGAGAAAGTGGTCGATGTCATTTTTACCGCAAAAGACTTTCCTGCTGGTGATGACAACTACCCAATAAGTCCTACCTTTTCATTTACTAACAATTCTGAACTCGATTTGTCGGGCGCTAAAATATCTTTTGACGTACCGGTATCGACCTCAGCAATTTTCAAGTCTAACTGGAATTCACAGAAGAAATTGAAAATGGCTATTGAAGCAAATGGCTCAAATGCCGCGGGTAATAATATTGGCGGCTATGACAACGAGTTTCATCGATTCTCGATTACGTTAGTCAATGAATATGGCGGCGTAACCGAATCGTTTAAGACAGGTGAAACTGTTGCTGCACAAGTGATGTATTACATGCCATTTACGGGCCCTGCAAACTTTACTATTGAGAAAGACGGTAAAACCTACGCATTCAAAGTTGAATATCCAGAGCTACCTGTAGCGACCAAAGATGATAATGGTGACGGAGATGGGAACGGCAAAACCTGCGATGGTGTTAACGCTGATGATTTACCTATTTATCCAAACTTCCCGCGTAAAGACTGGCAAGGAAACCCAGACCATGCCAATGCGAACGACATGATGATTCACCAAAAAGCAGTTTGGCAAGCCTTATGGTGGACTAAATCTGAGCCCGGTGGAGCTGAATGGCAAAAAGTTTGTAGTTTATAAATTTACCTTAACTTAAGCAGTCCCTCTTTAACGGTGACATTTATTAATCGTTAAAGAGTGGAAATAGGATTTATATCATGAAAAATCGTAACAATATTAACAACGATAGAAGCCGTTATAAAAATACTAAAAGATTTCAAAAAAAAAGAAACAACAAATCATTAATTTCCGCGTTAGGCCTATTAGCTTGTGCTGGCGTATTAACCGTTTCGTCAAAGAGCCAAGCACATGCCTTTATGGACAATCCTAAAGCGAGACAATCTATCTGCCAAGCACAAGGTGGATTTTGGTGGCCTATTGATGGTTCCAATATTCCCAACTTAGCTTGTCGGGCTGCATTTCTAGATTCAGGTTACGTACAGTTTATTCAAGAACATGAAATATCGGTCAATGTTGCCGATTATCATAATCAACAGGCAATTGAAGCAGCGATACCTGATGGCACACTTTGTAGTGCAGGCTCATCAGAAAAGAGTGGTGTTAACTTAGCTTCGCCCTATTGGCAAAAAACAGAAGTTATGCCTAACGGCGACAATAATATCCAAGTGCGTTTTAACGCGCAAACCCCACATAACCCAAGTTTTTGGCGAGTTTATCTTAGTAAACCAAGCTTTAACGCCAGTACGGATGTCTTACGCTGGCAAGATCTGGAGTTGGTGCAAGAGCACGGCAACATTGACTTTACCAAATCGTCAGACGGTAATCGTTATTACAATATGGAGGTACATATTCCCGCTGACCGTGTCGGTGACGCTTTACTCTATAGCCATTGGCAACGAGTTGATGTTGTCGGTGAAGGTTTTTATAACTGTAGCGACATTACTATTGTACGTGATGATGTTGAACCCGATGAATGGCAAGCCATAGCTTATTTTATCAAACAAGGTCAAAACGCAAACGTTGGTGATTCACCATGGGCGAGGCTTTTCAATGCTGATGGCCAAGAGCTGATTAATCAGCAATTTATGATAAACAGTGATAATACAGCGTCATGGCAAGCAGACTTTGCTCAGCAGCTTAATGAAGATTTTAACCAGCATATTAAAATAGGCGTTAAAAACCTAAACAATGCATCGTCAAGTGATGAAATTATTTTTGATAGTGAAAATGTTTTATCTAACCAGGTTTGGGTAACGAACCAAGATTACAGCTTTACTTTATCTGTTATTACTCAGTCTGAAAATACTGCACCTATTGTGCACGCTATTGACGATATTTCCCTCGACGAGAATAGCCAAACCAGTGTGCATATTCATGCTTTTGACGACCAAAACGATCCACTCACTTATACGTGGTCAGTACCTGAGCCGTTAACTTTTTCAGGTAAAAATGCCGATATTCAAATCGCGGTAGCTGAGGTTGACAGCGAACAAACAAGGCAAGTTTCTGTTGCAGTATCAGACGGAAAGCTCACCACCACTAAATCATTTACCGTTACGATTAAAAACCTGACAGATTTACCTACTGCTCCCGCATGGTCATCAACTCAGGCTTATGCCACCCGCGATAAAGTTAGTTATCAACAAAAAACGTATCAAGCTAAGTGGTGGAATAAAAATCAGCAACCTGATGCTGGTGACGCTTGGGAAGAAATTACCCTAGACAATGACGGCGTTCCGCTTTGGAACCTTGAAACTTCTTATGCCGGTGGCAGTAAAGTCAGTCATCAGGGGAGTTATTACCAAGCTAAATGGTGGACTAAAGGAGAAGAGCCGGGCGCGAGTGACGTTTGGACAAAACTATAAAGTTATAACAACAAAACTAAAACAGTAAAAATCAACAACAATATAAAATCAATAAGAGAGATAAAAATGAAAAAATTATTATTAACAGCGTGTGCCGTCAGTGCGGTTATTGCTTCATGGCAAGTTTCAGCGACAGCCGCAAAACCCAGTATAGATTGGGCGCCGCAAGATTATTCTTTTGTGCAAGTTAACCTTGAAGGACAGGGTTCATATAAAGATTTAGTCACCGCTAAAGAGCAAGTTGATATTAGCATAAAATGGAATGCGTGGGGCGGCACTGGCGGTGACAGCTATAAAGTGTATTTTGACAATTTGATGGTCAACGAAGGAAGCCTAACAGCGGGTAGTAACAGTGGTGTTATTAGTTTTCCCTATAAAAAATCTGGTCGTCATAACTTAACCATAGAACTTTGTGATGCCGACGGTTGTGTACGTAGTGACGCTAAAGCTATCGTTATTGCCGATACTGATGGCGGTCATTTACAACCATTGACCATGGATGTAAATCCAAATAACAAAACCTATCAACACCAAGAAGGCACCGTTGTTGGCGCATATTTTGTTGAATGGGGCATTTATGGCCGAGATTTCGATGTATCGAATATTCCAGCACAAAACCTAACACATTTGCTTTATGGTTTTATTCCAATTTGTGGCGCTAATGACTCATTAAAAGAAATTGAAAATGGTAATAGCTGGCGTGCCTTAGAAAAAGCCTGTGGCGGCGCAGCTGATTATGAAGTTGTTGTTCATGATCCTTGGGCGGCTTTTCAAAAAGCATTACCGGGTATTGACTCCACTGATCCTATTCGCGGTACTTATGCACAACTAATGGCATTAAAGCAGCGTTACCCAGACTTGAAAATTTTACCTTCAGTGGGTGGCTGGACACTCTCAGACCCTTTCCACGGTTTTACCGATAAGGCTAATCGCGATACTTTTGTTGCATCAATGAAAAAATTTCTACAAACATGGAAGTTTTACGACGGTGTTGATATTGACTGGGAATTTCCCGGTGGTAGTGGACCAAACTCCGATTTGGGCGACCCTTTCAACGATGGTCCAGCTTATGTTGCGTTAATGGCTGAGTTACGGGTAATGCTTGATGAACTGGAAACGGACACCGGCCGTGAATACCAGCTAACTTCAGCTATTGGCGTGGGTTTTGATAAAATTGAAGATGTAGATTATAGCCAAGCTATTGTGCACATGGACTATATTTTTGCGATGAGTTATGACTTCTTTGGTGGTTGGAATAACGTTACTGGTCATCAAACGGGTATTTATTGTGGTGAGCATTTATCTGTTGGAGAGTGTGATGGCACTGGTTTAGATGATGCTGGTGTACCACGTAAGGGCCCTGCTTACACCCTGGATAATGGAGTTCAACAATTATTAGCTCAAGGTGTTCCTGCCTCACAACTCGTTGTAGGTACGGCTATGTATGGTCGTGGTTGGGAAGGCGTTAAAGAAGCAAATACCCAAGGTGGTAATCCTATGACAACTGAAGGAACCGGTAAACTAACGGGCACTTCAGCAAATGGCGTTTGGGAAGCTGGTATTCAAGATTATAAAGGCCTTAAAAAATCGATGATCGGCACTTCAGGTGAAGGCATTAATGGTTTTAAAACTTATTACGATGAACAAGCTGATGCTGCTTATCTATGGAATAAAACATCAGGAACATTAGTGACTTATGACAGCCCTCGTTCAGTTAATGCGAAAGGACAATATGTAAGAAGTTTAGGGCTAGCTGGATTATTTGCTTGGGAAATTGATGCTGATAACGGTGACATCCTTAACGCCATGCATGATGGTTTATCTGGTGGTACACCGGTAAACCACAAGCCAGTTGTTAACCTTAACAGTACTTTTAGGGTTAAGTCAGGAGAGCAATTAACTGTTGCAGCAACGGCGAGCGATGCAGACAATGATCCCCTATCTTATGCTTGGTCATCTGAACCACTTATGGCATCAGGTAGTAATACTGATACCTTAACGGTTACGGCCCCAGTGGTTGCGGTAAATACTGATTACACCTTAACCCTTAGTGTTAGCGATCAACTCTCGACGGTCACTAAAACCACTGTAGTAACAATATTAGCTGAAACAACGGGTAATGAAGCGCCAGTCATTTCGCCTATTGCTAATGCAAATGTTGACGAAACAAAGAGTGTCGCTATAAACGTATCTGCAACTGATGCCGATGGCGACTCTCTCACTTACACTTGGGACGTTCCTGCTGGTTTAAGACTGCAAGGTAGCGGTAGCGATATCATGCTTGTTGCGGGAAATGTCAGTACCGATACCGACTACCAAGTGACGGTAAATGTTTCAGATACTCAAGTAACAACCAATGCAACCTTTAACGTAACGGTGAAAAATACTGATATTGATACCGGCGATACAACTTGGGATGCCAGTAAGATTTACAATACCGGCGATAAAGTAAAATATAACGGTGTTGAATATCGTGCAAAATGGTGGTCACAAGGTAATGTACCTACTGCAGGCGATCCATGGGAAGAAGTTATTGCCGATGATGGTCAACTTACAGCATGGAAGTCTTCATCAATATATAACAGTGGCGATAAAGTGAGTCATGCCGGCGATGAGTATCAAGCTAAATGGTGGACAAAAGGTGATGAGCCTAGTGTTGCTAATGTTTGGAATAAACTTAACTGATCAAGTTTAAACTCAATGATTGGGGCTAAACCCCCTATCATTGAGTTTTGATAGGTAACCATTTAATTAATGTCATTTAAATCTGTAAGAAAGAAATAAAATTACGAATTTACATTTCAAAATATTCGCTAAAAACTTTATACAGTTCAGTTCCTTGATTCACACTCGCCGAAGCAAAATGTAAAATTGGGATCACTTTTTTATCGAGTGAAATATAGTGCAGCGGATCACCATCACCATAATTATCCATACGAAGAATTCTGGCAAGCGGTTGACCTGCCGCTAATGGTTTACCAAATTCAGCCAAGTAATCAACCATGCCACCCATCGGTGAATAAAAGGCTTTGTAATCCTTTAAATAGCATCCGTAACGTGTCATCGATTTTGGGTGATATTCTGTCGTGCTGATCACGTTTTTATGCTGCAAGTAATTCATAATACTCTCAGCATCTTCTAACGCAACATCGAGATCAATCTGTTCTTGCGAACCAAGTTCAACCGTAAAGCTTTCTTTGTTAATCGATGATGAACTGATCGAAAACTCAATACCCAATTCAGCAAAAGCATCTTGTAATGACCACCAAGGGCAAAATGTTGCTTCATCTAATGCGCCATCAAAGTCATTCGGAATTAATAACGTATGGGGAATATCAAAGTACTGAGCACTATCTTGTGCATATTCAGGACAATATAAATGCTTACTTGAAATAGGACCGGTATGTAAATCTAAAACATAATCTGCTTGATGGGCTAAACGTTGTAATTGGTAAGCGATACGCTGACCTGTCGTTAACCCATAAATATTGTGGTCGAGTTTTTCTTCAATGCTGTCGATCATCAGTTTTTTGAAATTAGCTTCAATTACCTGATCTGTTTTGCCAATGCATTCACGGACGAAAGGTTTTATGATACTTTCATCAAAATGGTACATGCGATTCCAATTCACCCCAGTAATAGGATCAAATCGTCCTAAGGTGTACTCGCCATTTTTGTGATTACAACCAACAGGGTTCGCATAAGGTACGAGTGTAATATCGCCATTTATCTGCGTATTTTTCAATAATTCTAGTAATTGAAAAATAACCGCATTACCCTGCACTTCTGCGCCATGCATATTCGCTTGAATATAAACACTAGGCGCTTCAGAGCAGCCTTTAATACGATAGACAGGAACGGTTAGTGCTGCTCCACTTGCCATTTCTCCAACATGCATTACTTCTTTATTTACTTCGTTCATGATTTTTACTCTTAATAAACGGCTTATCTTAGATACCAATCAGCAGGTTGTGATGCTCTTACTTCAATCAAGGTTCCTTGACTAAAAACATATTCAGCGGCGATATGATGACAAAGAAAAAATGGCATGCTTTCAGTAAAACCATAAGCACCACAGTAACCAAATATAAGTTGGTCGTGAACAGAAACATCCGTGGGCAGCGGCAGTTGCCCAAGTTTATCCATACTGGTACATAACGGCCCATGGATATCGAACAACTGCTTTTCCTGTGAAGATTGGCGTAATAAATTAACCGGAAATGGTTGATCGGTGATCGCAGGACGTAATAAGTGATTTATCCCTGCCGCCAATACCAACTGTTCTTGACCATAGTTTATTTTTCTATCTACAACAGGTGCCACGTAATAGCCACATTCAGCTACTGCAAAACGTCCCAACTCTAACCATAACTCTTCAACGCCAGCTTGTTGTTTTATGGTGGCGAGATCTGCCAATATTTGCTGCCAAGAAAGTGTTTTTCCTTGCTGTAAATAATCAATGCCTAAACCGCCACCTAGATCTAATATTTTCAGCGGCATGCCAATATCATCAGCTAACTGTTTTAATGGCGGTACCATTTGAGACCAAAGTGAAAACATTTTTTCATTACTGAGCATATTGCCCCATTGAAAAATATGAAGGCCACAAAGTTCAAGGTAAGGAAAGTCAGTAGCTTTAATGGTTTTCCATTGCTCTACCGATAATCCAAACGGCGTTAGACTGTTGCCTCCTAAAGGGTTTTTTTCACCATCGGGCCACTGTAGCTGTACTCGCAGCAAAACCTCAGGCTTAACATTATTATCAAGCGCGGCTTCATTTAACCAAATAAGTTGATTAAGACTTTCAGCTACAAAAATATTCACACCTTGCTTTATAAAAGATGTGATTTGCGTTTTTGATTTTGCTGGTCCGGTATTTAAAATTCGCTCTGGTGTAATGCCCTGCTTTAATACTTGGTTTAACTCACCGCTACTCGCTACGTCAAAATTAAATCCTGAACCGTCTAAGGTTTGTATAATTTTAGATAATGGATTCGCTTTTACGGCAAACCATAACTTGATCACATCTTGGTTCTGTAATTCATCTAAATGTGCTTTTAGCGCATCGAGGTGATAAACAAAATAACCTTCTTCTTGTGTATTTTCAGGTTGTTGCTTTTTTAACTCAGCGATTAATTCAACTGCTGATGGAGAATTAAAGCAACGAGAAACACTCGCTAATTCAGACATTAAAACACCTGCTTATCTTATAATTATTTAACGTAAAATCGACTCAAGTTCTAACGACGCATTGCTTTTTTCATCACGATATTTAACGATTAATGCACAAGCCATATTTAAGCCCTGCGCTTTAGCCCATTCACCTGAAACCGGACGCGTACCAGGAACCACAACAGCTCGTTCTGGAATGTCAGCGCCTTTTTCAAGCATCACTTGATTAACACAATCGTAAACAGGCACTGAAGCTGATAGTGAAACTCCCGGCGCTAAAACCGCCCCCTTTTTAACAACTATGCCTTCAACAATCACAACACCCGCACTTAAAAAGGCACCGTCTTCGATAATAACTGGGCTAGCACCAACAGGTTCTAAAACGCCACCAATTTGAACAGCTGCAGAAACATGCACATTTTTACCTATTTGTGCGCATGAACCAATCAATGCATGGCTATCAACCATAGTACCGGTATCAACAAAAGCTCCAACATTAATATAAGCAGGAGGCATTATAATTACACCTGCAGCAACATGAGCTCCACAACGAACCGATGAACCACCGGGTACTAAACGTACTTGATCGTCGGCGGTGAATTCACGAGCAGGTAAATTATGCTTATCGACAAACCCTTTATAAATCCCATCAAAAGCAATATTTTCGCCTGCTTTAAAAGCAGCTAATATGGCTTGTTTTACTTCTACATTCGCCTGCCAGTTACCTTGTTCATCTTGAGTTGCTGCACGTACAGTGCCTGCCTCTAATTGTGTTAACGTTTCTTGCCAATTCATTGTTTGTTACTCTTATTAAATTTTAAAAAGGGTTATTCAGCTTGGTTATTTAGATAGATTGCCAAGCCATTGGTTAATGAGTTTGTCTGACGCTAATAGCGCGTTATTGTCGTCAATTTCTAAGTGGGTTAATGGCGCGCGCAAAAATGGTGTAGCGATCATTTGTTTTTGATGCATTAATTTTTTAACGGGGATGGGACTTGCTACCTGAAAAAGTTCATCGACGGCATTTTGCCAAAGTGGAAATAAGCCTTGAGTTTCGCCAGCTAATGATAACTCTACATATTTGTGAGTTGCCCTTGGCCAAACATTACTACAAACAGAAACGAGGCCTTTTACACCCGCTTGCGCTAAATACGGCATCATCGCGTCTTCACCACTATAAAGCGCAATATCAGGGCAATATTGACGATAGGCTAACACTTGATTTAAATCACCACTGGCTTCCTTTAATGCCCAGCAATTCTGATGATTTTGTACAGCTTGTAAAGTTTCTATAGGAATTGAAACACCACTGCGTGAAGGAACGTTATATAACATACAAGGAAGTTTTGCGGCATCAAGCAAAGTACTAAACCATTGTGTTTGTCCGACAACACCTGGTTTTGCGTAAATTGGGCTACCAAGCAAAAAAGCTGTGATGGGTAATGGATTACAAGTCGTTATCCAATTTATTTGCTCAGTTAAATGATATCCACCAACCGCCACCATTAAAGGTGCTTGCAGCGATAACTGACAGACAAACTCAACAATACTAAGATGTTCTTGTGATGTTAACGCGAGGCCTTCACCTGTACTGCCTAACAGCACAATACCATTTCCGGCATCAGATTGACTGACGGCTAATTTTTTTAGGCTTGGAAAATCGATTTCACCATCGTTAAGTAATGGCGTGACTAAAGCTGTCCATAATATAGTTTTATGAAGCTTTGAGTTAGCATTTGAGCTAACATTATTTGAAAATTTTATTTGATTCATTTCTCTCGAACTCTGTTCGTTCGGAGAACTATTAGGCGTTTGTATCAGCCAAAACAGATTTCACCATAATTAGGTGTGAGTGCTTTGGCTTTACAAAGGCCAGAAGCTCTCCACCAAATTGGTGACAATTGCTAGGATTCAACCCAAACAACCGATAAATAAATCATCAAAGAATTCACTTACCTCGGCATTAATCCCCCTCGTTATCAATCATTAGAGTTTGATCTCTTTATGATAACTACCTGGTTAATGCTCCTCTTCTGGCCCTTTTTCATCAAGTAGTTGCTTGTTAGAAAAACAAAGCAATAACTTTTTCGAATTAGGACAACAGCATTAGAACATTTATTCTAATGCTGAGTCAATAGACGTCTAAATGGGGATAGTACCAATATATTATATGTTATGTATTATTAAGTAATCATCGCTTGTTCTATTTGTGCCAAACGGTCTTGACCCCAACATGTTGTTTCTTTAAAACGGAAACATGGCGTTCCCCATAATCCCATACTCTCTAAACTTGTTTGGTTACAATCTGACCATTGTTGCCAATCATGCTCCTTATTTTGTTTCAATGCTTCTTCATAATTCAACTCATGTTGCTTACATAAAGATGCGATCACTGAATTTTGCGATAAATCTAGACCATCAACATAAATAGCATTAAAGGCTGACTTAATAAACGCTAAGCCTTTATTTTCTTTATCTGCATAAGCAAAAACTTGAAATGCATTAATAATACCTTGTCCGAGCGGATCTGTAATTCCAGTAAATGGAATTTCTAATTTATTAGCTTCTCGACTGGCATCAAAAACTTCATAACGTTGCTTGTTTTCTGTGGTAGTTAACCCTCTCATCAAGAGTGGCAGTATCGGTTTTATTTTCAAAGGCACTTGATAATGTTGACTTAATTTTTCCGCTTGAAGTAATCCTATATAAGAATAAGGACTGCGCAAAGAAATATAAACTTCTAACATATCAACCTTTTTGTTATCGACTGCAGTTTCTTTCGTTGGTTGCTCAGCAAAGACTAATTTATTTTTTTGATACATAGATGAACTGTCATCTTTTGCCAAGTTAAAATCGACCAAACATTTTTCAAGATGGTCTAATCTATCAATGCCGACAAACCATTTACCGGCAATAAATATTGAAGAAGGTAAATAATGACCTAACTTAACTAAACGCATTAAGTTTTTTATTTGATAATTGATTACCGGTGTAGAGGCATGATAATAATCGTCAAATTCATTGAACCAAGTTTGTTGAAAAAGCTGCCATGCATTAACTAATGTTTTTGGACGTAATTGCCACATTTGCTGCCCAGTAAAGAGTGACTCTTGAGTCGGTTGTTGTGTTATTTTTTTTAATTGATATTGATCTGCAATATAATTGGCATCTTTTATCGCCCAAGCACGCATTAATTTAGGATCAATAGTCACCCCTGGCACACTTTCATAAACCAAAAATAACTTAAATTGAATATTAAAACGTTTTTCTAACTGGGGCAAAACTTGAATAAGCATAAAGCTGTAAGGGTCATTAAGTGCTAGATATACTTCTGCGGTAGGCGTTTTTTTAAACCAATTCGGTACGGTGAAATAACGAAGTTTTAGTAACCATGCACGCTTATTACTGCGTATTAGTTTTACTTTAAACCAAGTCAATATTTTAGTGAAAATACCCCACTCCCTGAATTTTATCTGATGATTTGCAAATATATTTTTCGCGTTTCTGACATGATCATAATATTCACGTAGAATATCGGCTATTATAACCATATCTTGTCGTTAAGCGTATAAATTACCGTTAATTAATTTATGACGTAGTTGCTGTTTTTATTAACGTCATAAACAACTCATTTGAGAACTATTTTGTTAGATAATATTAACCAATTATTACTCCGTAATGCCGACTTGCTTCAAGCAAAATCCCCCTTATTTATCAACTTACCTGTTGACGATTTTTTTCAAGAATATCATGCAATTCATCCTCAAGCCGTTATGACTTGTTACAACACAAATTATCAATTTCACTTACAAGCCAAACAACAAAATATCTCCCAAATGACTTCCGTATTTAGTGTTCAATATGAAAGTGATGTGGCACACGACTTAGTCATTATTCAATTTCCAAAAAGTAAAGCTGAATTAACCTTTACACTTGCGATGGTTGCAGCTTCATTATCAAAAGAATGTTTAGTCTTAGTTGTCGGTGAAAATAAAAGCGGTATTAAGTCATTAGATAAGTTAACGACACAACAACTAGCGGATTGTGCAAAAGTCGATTCAGCCCGCCACTGTTTATTATTTGCCGCTAATATGCTGCCAGCACAAGAAAGTTTTATTTTAGAAAGCTGGTTAAAACCCTATTCATTTTCCATTAATGAAACGGTTATAAAGGTTGTTGCCTTGCCTGGCGTATTTAGCCAAAACAGATTAGATATAGGAACACAGGTATTATTAGAAAATTTACCGAAAAAAGTAACTGGAGATCTCCTCGATTTTGGTTGCGGTGCAGGTGTTATCGCAAGCTACTACGGTAAAGTATTCCCAAACGCTAATTTACATTTACTCGATGTGAGTGCGTTAGCTTTATATTCAGCTCAAAAAACATTGAATTTAAATAACTTAACTGGGCAAGTTTTTCCATCAAATAGCTTGTCAGATGTTAAAGGAAAATACGATTACGTTATTTCTAATCCGCCATTTCATCAAGGACTGAAAACCAATTATCTGGCAACTGAAACATTTTTGTCAAAAATAAAGCCCCACTTAAAGCCGAGAGGGCATGTAATAGTTATCGCTAATAGCTTTTTGCGTTATCAACCAATAATGGAAGAAGAAATTGGTCGCACACAAGTTTTAGCGAAGAAAAAAGGCTTCACGCTTTATCATTGCTCAATTTAATTGCTCTATATAAAATTTAAGTTACTATAAAAGTATGGAAAAAATGAAAAACATTCACTCATTAAAAAGAAAACTGTTGATTATCATCATCGGTTTCATTGTTTTATTTGTCGTTATCTCGTCTTTCATAGTAACTAATTTATTCATTAATGACGCTAAAGAAGAGTCGGTAACTAATACAAAACATTGGGCTGAGCTTATTGCAAATACCAACAGTATTAATCTCTTTAATGATGACAAACAGTTGGTTGATAATTATTTATCAATGTTGAAACATGTCCCTTACATTAACTATGTTCATATTTATAAAATATTTCCAAAACCTGAAGATACTGCTTTATTTCCAAGTTATAATAAAAGATCTGATTACCCAATACTCGCCAAAACAGACAAAATCGCGGAGTTATCCTCAGCAAAATTTAGTTCAAAAATCATTGAGCTTATGGTGCCCATTGTCCATAAAGGTGAAAATATTGGGTATGTTTATATACAAACAAATACTGAACATATTCAAAAAATAACAAGTAATATGTATTTTCGACTTGGTATCTTCATTGTACTCCTCATCCTAACCACCATATTAGTCGTGAGCACACTCAATCGATTTATTACCGTGCCGTTGTCGGACGTATCGAGTAAAATACAAGAAATTTCTAAACATAAAAAATTCAATTTACGCATTGACCCAATGCCTTTCAAAGAACTTGATATTCTTGTACGTAACATAAATATTTTACTTAATAGAGCTGAAACACAACTCACTAAATTATCAGAGGATAAGCAACTCTCCTTCCAACAAAATCAAGATCTCGAAGATAAAATAAATAGCCGCACACAAGCATTAAAAGATTCAAACAATGAATTACTTTCAACACTGGAAAAGCTTCACCAGTTTCAGGGACAACTGGTTGAAAGTGAAAAAATGGCTTCATTAGGCGATATGGTTGCGGGTGTAGCACACGAAGTAAATACACCGATAGGCTTAGGCGTTACAGCTTCAACATTATTGTCAGATCGTTTATTAGAAATCAAACACGCTTTTGACAATAAAACCTTAAAGTCTAGCCATTTAAAAAAATTCCTCATTGAAGGGGAAGAAAATACAGCCATTATTTATCGTAATTTAAAACGTGCTGCAGAATTAATTACTAGCTTCAAAAAAGTTGCCGTAGATCAAACAAGTGAAGAGGCGTGCACGTTTGACATCAAAGACTTGCTCGATGAAGTACTATTAACTTTAGCGCCACAAATGAAACCTTTGCCATATATTATTAATATAGATTGTCAAAGCGAACTGAGTATTACCAGCAAACCCGGTCCGATAAACCAAATTATTATTAACTTAATTCTCAACTCAATTACTCATGGCTTTGATGAAAGGGATCATGGCGTTATAACAATACAAGTGAGTATTGCTAGCGACATGCTAACGATTGACTATCAAGATGACGGTAGGGGCATTGAGCCTTCTATTATGAATAAAATTTTTGAGCCCTTTACAACAACTAAACGAGGTTCTGGCGGTAGTGGTTTAGGTTTGCACCTTGTTTACAATCTTGTCACGCAAGCTTTAGGCGGTAAAATATCATTCAGTAGTGAAATTGAAACTGGGGTACATTTCAAAATTAGTATTCCAACCTAAGCCATTGAATAAAATTAACGTTAAGCTGATAAATTCTTGTTGATAAATAATAAACTCAACAAACATGATTGTTTTTTAGTTAGTGGTTCTATACCATACAATTAATTGTATAAATAATTAACACAATCCGCATTAGCAACATAGCGTTAATATATTTTTAAGCTATAACTAACATATAGTAAACATTATTGCTAAATACATAGAGAATGGAAATAATAAGATGCAAAAACCTCACATACTCATCGTAGAAGACGAAGATGTCACACGCTTTAACCTACGTAACTTATTTGAAGCTGAAGGCTATCAAGTATCTGAGTCTACCGACGGTGAGAGCATGGATACCCAATTAAAGAAAAATACTATTAATTTAGTAATTATGGATATCAATCTTCCTGGTAAAAATGGCTTATTATTAGCGAGAGAATTAACGAGCAACAATGACATGGGATTAATATTCCTTACCGGTCGTGATAGCGACATCGATAAAATTCTTGGTCTAGAAATAGGCGCTGATGACTATTTGACAAAACCGTTCAATCCACGTGAATTGACGATTAGAGCGCGTAATATTCTTAACCGAATTGGCCAAACTAAGAATGAAACTGAGAAAGCTGTAATAACTTTCAATGGATGGTCACTTGACGGAAATTCCAGAAAGATGACAGCACCTGATGGACAAGTATTGGCTATTCCTCGTGGTGAATATCGTGCTTTACGATTATTGATTGAAAATACCGGTCAAATTGTAACTCGACAGCAACTTATAAAAGAAATGACGGGAAGAGATCTTCGTTCAAACGATCGCACCGTTGATGTAACAATAAGACGCTTACGTAAACATTTCGAATCTGTACCAGATGCTCCAGAATTAATTAACACCATTCATGGTGAGGGTTATCGTTTTATTGGCAGTGTTGACTAAACGTTTCGCAAATAGAAATAAATAAAAAGGGGAAGCAATAGTTGCTTCCCCTTTTTATTTAAAAATTTAATTAATTTACTTTGATGCCAACCATGCTTTAAAGGCTTCAATCGCTTTTCTATTTATTTCAATTAACTCAGACATATATGTTGATTTTTCAGCCCATTGACCTGATATTTTTTCTATTGCTACTAATTTTGCATGAGCAGTTAACAAACCCACGCTACCTGTAGCGCCTTTCATTTTATGGCATCTCTCTTCCCACAATTCTTGTGACTTCTTCTCAAGCGAGTCTGACATATCGTCAAGATAGGTAATTGATTGCTGAATATATAATTCCAACATTTGCTCAACAATCTCTACACCCAGACTATCTAAATACCCGTCTAATAAATTAACATCTAACTGTTCAATATAATTCACAAACTCTACCTTTTATTATATTTATAGTGGTGAAATTTTGTTTATTGTAACAAGATATATACTGATGTCATTAAACAAATGCCTTTCATGAACATCAATTCTCAATCCTTAAATAAATCCAAACAACCGATAAAAAACTTTACCTTTAATTAAATTATCCCCTCCAAAAATACTAAAAAAATAACTGTGGCTATATCTACAAGTAAATATACGTTAGAATATGCGCCCTTAATAAGTATGTTGTGTACTGAAGTTTCAAAAAGCCCTTTACATAACGCGTTAGAAATACTGGAGTAGAAATGTCCTCATTAATGCCTGATATCGCCAATCACACTACAGCTCAAACCGAAGGTACCCTCGACTGGGTTGGTATGAGTAATATCGAAATGCCCATAATGGTTGCTTCTAAAGGTGAAAATGAGCGAATGGTTTCTGCTTTTGTTGACGCGTATGTAAACTTAAAAGAGCCACAAGCGAAAGGCATTCATATGTCTCGCCTATATTTGCTGCTTGACGAACTTTCTACCAGTAACACATTAGACTTTCAAAGCTTAGTCACTTTACTTGACGGCTTCATCAGTAGCCATCATGACCTGAGTGATAACGCGAAAGTACAATTTCGCTTCGACTATCATCTAAGAAGAAAATCATTAGTCAGTGGCAAACAAGGCTGGAAAGCATATCCAGTAACCTTAACTGGCCGCTTAAATAAAGGGAAACTTGATATTGAGCTATCTGTAGATGTTAGATATTCATCTACTTGCCCTTGTTCTGCTGCACTTGCTAGACAATTAATCCAAAAAGCTTTTAAAGAAAAGTTCAATGAGCAACAAGCCAATTTAGATTCTATTCACGAGTGGCTTGGAACGACAGATGGTATAGTTGCCACACCGCATAGTCAGCGGTCAGTCGCTGAATTAAAAGTTAAACTCAGTGCCAATACCAGCGAATTTCCCATTACTGCTTTAGTAGATATCATTGAGGGCTGTTTAAAAACACCTGTTCAAGCAGCCGTTAAACGTGAAGATGAACAAGAGTTTGCACGCCTTAATGGACAAAATTTAATGTTTTGTGAAGATGCAGCACGTCGCTTACAGCATGCCATGAACCAAGCTGCTGAATACGACGATTTTTGGCTTCGTATCAATCATCTTGAATCTTTACATGCCCATGATGCTGTAAGTATTACCACAAAAGGCATTGAAGGCGGATACCAACCTTAAGAAAATACCTTTTAGACATTCAAATGTATTTTAAAAGCCAGTAATTTTCCTGGCTTTTTTTATGACTCCCCCTCAGAGCCTCCCCCAATAGCTTGTATATACATCACTGAATAAAAAATGAATAACAACTTAAGTAAATTCTTTCTCTAACTTTTACTAATATAATTTAAAATGTAATTAAATTACAACAAAGCAAACAAAAGTGATTGTTAGTTCGCTAAAAACAGCAACTAATATCATATAACAACCTAAGTATAATAAGATAACGCACACCAACCGCATGAAACCACATTAAAAACAACAACTTGTGACAATGTAAAAAAACTACGAGCAAATACTCTATTTTTATTGACCTTTTCTCTATAAGTGTTTATTGTTAAAGGTTCCACTTGAGTGAAAACAGAGTATTTATGCAGCTTTTGTATAATTTTATTCTCTCATCATATTCTATGTTCTTAAGTGGTTATTTATTGAGGAAAATATAACATTATGCTTTACGATCACAGCGTTCAAAAAGACAATTGCGGGTTTGGTTTAATTGCTCACCAACACGGTAAAGCAAGTCATAAGCTTGTTAAAACTGCGATACATGCCCTTGACCGTATGCAACATCGCGGTGGCATTGCCGCCGACGGTAAAACTGGCGACGGCTGTGGCTTGTTAATGCAAAAACCTGATACTTTTTTCCGAGCTATTGCTGAAGAAAATAATTGGAAGCTTGGCAGAAAATATGCTGTAGGCATGATTTTCCTCAACCCTGATCCTATTCAAGCCTCTGTAAGTAAAAAAATTCTTGAAGAAGAATTGGCAAATGAAACCCTGACACTGATTGGTTGGCGAGTAGTGCCGACTGATGCTTCAATGTTAGGTGAAACGGCAACGAATAACATGCCACAAATAGAGCAAGTTTTTGTTGATGCTCCTCCCGGCTGGAGAAACCGTGATTTAGAACGCCGTTTATACATGGCACGTCGTCGTGCAGAGAAGCGAATTCAAGATAGCGTTTTTTATGTTGCGAGCTTGTCGTGTCTAGTCACTATCTACAAAGGCTTAATGATGCCGGTAGATTTACCTAACTTTTATTTAGATCTTGCTGATATTCGTATGCAAACAGCAATTTGTGTTTTCCATCAACGCTTCTCAACCAATACGTCTCCCCAATGGCATTTAGCTCAACCTTTCCGATACTTAGCTCATAATGGTGAAATTAACACGATTAAGGGAAATCGACAGTGGAGTCGTGCTCGTACACACAAATTCAAGTCACCTTTATTACCTGATCTACAAGATGCAGCACCATTTGTTAATGAAAGTGGTTCTGACTCATCATCTTTAGATAATATGCTCGAATTGTTCCTCGCTGGCGGTATGGATCTATATCGTGGTATGCGTTTGCTAATGCCACCAGCTTGGCAAAACAGTCCATTAATGGATGATGACTTAAAAGCATTTTATGAATTTAATTCTATGCATATGGAACCATGGGACGGACCAGCAGGTGTTGTTGTTACCAATGGCCGTCATGTTGCCTGTAATTTAGATCGAAATGGTTTACGTCCGGCTCGTTACGTTATCACTCGCGATGGTTTTATCACACTAGCATCAGAAGTGGGGATTTGGGATTACGGCGAAGACGAGGTAGTTGAAAAAGGCCGCGTTGGACCGGGTGAAATGCTTGCTATCGATACTTACACAGGTAAAATATTTACCTCTACTGATATCGATGAAGAGCTAAAAGTTCGCCATCCATATCGCGATTGGTTAGATAAAAACATTCGCCGTTTAGTGCCCTTTCACAAACTCGATGCTGAACTTATAGGCAAGCGTGTATTTGACGACAGAACGATGTCGCAATATCACAAAATGTTTAACTACAGCTATGAAGAAATTCAACAAATCGTTAAAACATTAGCAGAAAATGGAATAGAAGCTACAGGTTCTATGGGTGACGATACCCCAATGGCGGTTCTTTCAAGTCAGCCTCGTACAATTTTTGATTATTTTCGCCAGCAATTTGCGCAAGTTACAAATCCACCTATTGACCCATTACGTGAACGATACGTTATGTCTTTAGGTACCTGTATTGGCCGCGAACATAACGTATTCAACGAAACAACTGGGCATGCGGATCGTATTTTATTTGCGACACCTATATTAATGTATACCGGATTAAAGCAACTTAGAGAACTTGATCCTGAGCATTATCGCAGTGATACCCTAACATTAAATTACGACACTGATGAAGGTTTAGAAGCAGCAATCATCCGCTTGTGTGATGAAGCAGAAACATTAGTTCGTGACAAAAACACGGTTATTTTAGTACTTTCAGATCGTCAAATTCATCAAGGGATGTTACCTATACCGGCAGCTATGGCAGTAGGTGCCGTACAACAACGTTTAGTTGAAAAGCAATTACGCTGTGACTCTAACATTATTGTTGAAACAGCATCAGCACGTGACTCTCATCACTTTGCTGTATTACTTGGCTTAGGTGCAACAGCAGTTTACCCATATCTTGCTTTTGAAACCATTGAACAACTAGTCGACCAAGGACAAATTGATTTAACAGCTCGCCAAGCGGTAATGAATTATCGCGATGGCATCAATAAAGGTCTGTTGAAAATATTATCAAAAATGGGCATATCAACCATAGCGAGTTACCGTTGTGCTGGCTTGTTTGAAGTTATTGGTTTACACCAAAACATCATGCAGTTATGTTTCCCTGATTTACCGAGTCGAATTCAAGGAGCTGACTTTTCGGATATAGAACAAGATAATATAAATCTTGCACGTATAGCTTTTCTCGCGCATCAAAAAGTAAACCATGGCGGATTACTCAAATACGTGCATGGTGGTGAATACCACGCCTACAACCCAGATGTAGTGACCTACTTACAAAAAGCAGTTCAATCAGGTGATTATGCGGACTATCGTCAATTTGCTGATGAAGTAAATAATCGTCCCGCGGCGACATTACGTGATTTATTAGGCTTTAAAGAAAATACTCAATCTATTGATATCAGTAAAGTTGAACCTGAAACTGAAATGTTTAAACGGTTCGACAGTGCGGCAATGTCAATAGGTGCACTAAGCCCAGAAGCGCATGAAGCATTAGCTATTGCCATGAACCGCTTAGGTGGTTATTCAAATTCAGGCGAGGGTGGAGAAGACGAGCGTCGTTTTGGCACCGTTAAAAATTCTCGAATTAAACAAATTGCTTCTGGTCGTTTTGGTGTTACGCCACATTACTTAGTTAATGCTGACGTACTGCAAATTAAAGTCGCTCAGGGCGCAAAACCTGGCGAAGGTGGTCAACTACCCGGAGATAAAGTTTCACCGTTAATCGCAAAATTACGATTTTCAGTGCCGGGGGTGACCTTAATTTCTCCTCCCCCTCATCACGACATTTATTCAATTGAAGATTTAGCTCAACTTATTTTTGATTTGAAACAAGTAAACCCTAAAGCAGTTATATCTGTGAAGCTAGTCTCGGGTCCTGGCGTTGGTACTATCGCTTCCGGTGTTGCAAAGGCTTATGCAGATTTCATTACTATTTCTGGTTACGATGGCGGCACTGCAGCTAGCCCATTAACATCAGTTAAATATGCGGGTTGTCCGTGGGAACTGGGCTTAGCAGAAGCGCATCAGTCTTTAGTGACAAACGGTTTACGTCATAAAGTTCGCTTGCAAGTTGATGGCGGCTTGAAAACCGGTATTGATATTGTTAAAGCCGCAATTTTAGGTGCTGAGAGTTTTGGTTTTGGTACTGCTCCTATGGTGACACTAGGTTGTAAATTCCTCCGTATTTGTCATTTAAATAACTGTGCAACAGGTGTTGCAACGCAAGACGATATTTTACGTGAAAAGTACTTTAAAGGTTTACCTGAACAAGTAATGAACTATTTTAAGTTTATTGCTCAAGATGTACGTGAAATTTTAGCGAGGTTAGGCGTTGAAAGCTTAACAGCTATAATTGGACGAACTGACTTATTAGTACAACTGACAGGCATCACAGCCAAGCAACAAAAACTTGATTTATCACCTATTATTGCGCCGGTTGTTGCAGGTAAAGATACCGCATTGCATCAAAAAGAAGAAAATAATCCTTTTGATAAAGGCTTATTAAATAAAGAAATATTAGAAGCTTGTACTGATGCAGTTTCTCATAGCAAAGGCGGTGAGTTCCGTTTTAGCATACAAAACACAGACCGCTCTGTTGGCGCATCTTTATCAGGTGAAATTGCTCGTCACCATGGCGATCAGGGTATGGCGTCGTCCCCCATTCAAATCCATCTAAATGGCACCGCTGGACAAAGTTTTGGTGTGTGGAATGCGGGTGGTCTAGAAATGACACTTACAGGTGATGCTAATGATTACGTGGGTAAAGGTATGGCGGGCGGTAAGCTAACCATTAAGCCTCCAAAGGGTGTTGAGTATTTAAGTCATGAAACTATGATCATGGGTAATACTTGTTTATATGGTGCAACCGGTGGAAAACTATACGGCTGTGGTCGTGCAGGTGAACGCTTTGCGGTACGTAACTCAGGTGCACAAGCAGTTATTGAAGGGACCGGCGATCACGCTTGTGAATATATGACAGGCGGAATAGTTACAATTATTGGACAAGTCGGTGTGAATTTCGGTGCGGGTATGACCGGCGGTTTTGCTTATGTATTAGATGAAACTGGTGACTTAGATGTTCGCTTAAACAGCGAATCCATCGAGTTATTACCCATCGGCGACCTTACTATTCACCAAGAACATTTACGTGGCATTATCAATCAACATTTTGATGAAACAGGTAGTGCGAGAGCACAAGACATTTTAACTAATTTTGCTGCGTACGCACCGAAATTTAAATTAGTTAAACCTACGGCAACTGATGTTAAAACCTTATTAGGTCATCGTAGTCGCTCTTCTGCTGAACTTCGCGTTCAAGCACAGTAATCGTGAATGCGAATTAAGGAAAAACAGTATGAGTAAGAATGTTTATCAATTTATCGATGTAAAGCGTATTGACCCGCCTAAAAAGGCTATTGAACAACGTAAAATAAATTTTGTTGAGATCTATCAGCCATTGAGCACAGATCAAAGTGCTGGCCAAGCAGACCGCTGTTTAGATTGTGGTAATCCTTATTGTGAATGGCAATGCCCTGTTCACAACTATATTCCACAATGGTTAGAATTAGTGACTGAAGGTAAGATTTTTGAAGCTGCTGATTTATGTCATCAAACCAACAGCCTGCCTGAAATGTGCGGACGTGTTTGTCCACAAGATAGACTATGTGAGTCAGCTTGTACATTGAATGAAGATTTTGGTGCTGTAACCATAGGTAATATCGAAAAATACATTACTGATACTGCGTTTGCGCAAGGGTGGAAGCCTGATTTATCAAATGTGGTAAAAGTAAATAAGCGTGTTGCCGTTATTGGCGCTGGTCCAGCAGGTTTATCGTGTGCAGACGTATTAACACGTAATGGTATTGATGCTGTTGTTTACGACAAACACGCCCAAATTGGTGGTCTTTTGACGTTTGGAATACCATCTTTCAAATTAGAAAAAGATGTTATTCAAACCCGCAGAGAAATTTTTGAAGGTATGGGCATTGAATTTCGTTTGAATGTTAACGTTGGTGTTGATATTACTTTTGAATCATTAAGCGAAGAATACGACGCGGTATTTCTAGCGTTAGGTACTTATACCGATATGACAGGTGGTTTCGAAAATGAAAGTGCCTCTGGTGTTTATAGCGCACTTGATTTCTTAATTGGTAACACTCAAAACCTAATGAAAATCACAGAAAATGCTAAACCATTCGTAAGCTTTGAAAATAAAAAAGTGATTGTACTCGGTGGTGGTGATACAGCAATGGACTGTGTGCGTACTTCTATTCGTCAATCAGCGACAGAAGTTACTTGTGCGTATCGTCGAGATGAAGCCAATATGCCGGGTTCTCCACGTGAAGTGCAAAATGCTAAAGAAGAAGGCGTGAACTTTCAATTTAATATACAACCACTTGATATTGCCATTGATGAAAATGGTAACGCATGCGGTGTTAAATTTGTAAGAACTCAATTAGGTGCTGCTGATGCTAAAGGCAGAAGAAGTCCTGAGCCAATTTCTGGCAGTGAGTTTATTATGGAAGCAGACGCTGTAGTTATTGCTTTTGGTTTCTTACCCAGTCCACCACAATGGATGAAAGATGCAGGTGTAGAGCTAGATTCACGCGGACGTGTTATCGCCGTTGATAATAGTGAGTTTGCTTTACAAACCACTAAGAAGAATGTTTTTGCCGGTGGTGATATGGTACTCGGTTCAGATCTTGTGGTTACCGCTGTTGACCAAGGAAGAAAAGCTGCCATAGGTATTTTAGACTTCGTTCTCAGTTAACGTACAGAGAAATTTTCCTATAAAAAGCAGCTTAGGCTGCTTTTTTAATCCCCTCAATTAAACTAATTCTGATAAAGTGAGCTGAATTATTTAAACATAAATAATTCATTGAACAACATTGATGGAGGATTAATAATTTCCTTCTGACCCACTGTTAGCTATTGTGTTTCAACGAACACTTCAAAAAAATTCAATTATCTGATATTTTACATAAACAACAAAAATGGAATATTGTTAATGCATAAGTTATTCATGCCAAAAAGTCACATATGAGCCAGATATATAAAAGCTACTTAGCCACTTCTACAGTAAGTATTTTTCTTTTATTGATATCTTTCTATGCTCAATCTAAAGAGATCAAAGTGGTTACCGAGCTTTTAGAGCCTTATCAAATTGAAAACCCTGATGGTAGTCTAGGTGGTTTTTCTACGGATGTTGTGCACGCTTTATTTCAAATAACTCAAGATAGGCCTGAGATTCAAGTAATGCCTTGGGCCAGGGCATACGAAATTGCCCTTCATAAACCGAATATATTAATTTATTCTATTGCTCATACTAAAACGAGAGATAAAAAGTTTCATTGGATAGGCAATATTAAAGAAGAACGTTTATATTTTTGGGGATTAAAAAAACATTACCCTAAAAACGACTATGAAGTATCAGCATTAAAAAACTTTAAAATAGCCGTATCAAGAAGCTCAAATTCAGCACAATATTTAATCGAACAACAATTCTCCAATATATACCAGCTAGCAAACGAAAGACAAAATATGAACATGTTGTTTATTGATAGAGTTGATCTGATACTCGCCACTCAAATTACGATAGAAACCAGAGCAAAAAATCTCGGCTATGACTTCAACGAGTTGCAAAGATTAAACGAAGTTGCTGCTTTAAATAACACACTAAGTATCGCTTTTAGTTTGAACTCGTCACCTGCTTTAGTCAAAAAATACCAAGAGGCATTTCAAGAATTATTGACTAACGGTCAACTTGAAAAAATTAAAGAAAAATGGAAGTTATATTAATTGTATTTGCAATATTGACTTCAATTTAAAGAGTAAATAGCAACATCTTGTCAAAATAATATAAATAACTCTGCTTTCTTTATCACCATCAAAAATAATGTAGCTACCTGATTACGCGTTTGGCATAATCACCTTAATTCATAACACTCAGTAAACGGACAATAATATGATCCATAGTATGACGGCTTTTTCACGCTTTGAAGTAAAAGGTGATTGGGGTAATGCAGTTTGGGAAATTCGTTCTGTAAATCAACGATTTTTAGAAACTTACTTTCGTCTACCAGAACAATTTCGCAGTATCGAGCCCGTGCTACGTGAACGCTTTCGCAAACAGTTAAACCGTGGAAAAGTAGAATGTAGTTTACGATTCAATGCAAATGCATCTGAAAAGAATAACCTTTCACTTAATAAAGACTTGGCTGAACAGCTTCTCCAACACGCAAGCTGGATCAACGAACAAACACTTAACAGCCAATTAAATCCATTAGAGATAATGCGTTGGCCAGGCGTTATGGAAGCCGAAGAAGCTGACATGACCACTATCCAAAAAGAAATATTAGTTGGATTTGAGCAAGCGCTAAAAGACTTTATAGAAGCTCGCGCAAGTGAGGGGGAAAACTTAAAAGTTCTAATTGAACAACGTCTTGAGGGTATCATTGAACAGTCTGAAAAAGTAAAAGCTTTTATGCCCGAAGTCATTGCTTGGCAACGTAAGCGAATTACAGATAAATTTACCGATGCAAAAATTGAACTTGATTCAAGTAGAGTTGAACAAGAGCTTGTATTACTTGCGCAAAAAATGGATGTTGATGAAGAAATTGACCGCTTATTTAGCCATGTAAAAGAAACAAAAAGTATCCTAAAAAAAGGCGGTGCTCAAGGGCGACGTTTAGATTTTATGATGCAAGAATTTAACCGTGAGGCTAACACTTTAGGGTCTAAATCAATTAATGCTGACATTACTAATGCAGCAGTCGAACTTAAAGTACTAATCGAGCAAATGCGTGAGCAGATCGCGAATATAGAATAAGATTTAAGTGAATATTTTTATTTCCAAGCCATAGTAATCTATGGCTTTTTTATGAGTAATTATCCTCTGAATATAGTAAATATAGAGTTTGCTTGGTATAACATCACTAGAAAATTATACAAGGAAGCTTTGAAATGATCACACTATCTGCCGACCAATGCCGCATTATTGGCGTAATGCTTGAAAAAGAAACCACAACCCCTGAGCAATATCCACTCTCTTTAAATGCTATAACCATAGGTTGTAATCAAAAAAGTAACCGTGAACCTGTTACCTCTTTTTCTGAAAGTGATGTACAAAACTTAATAGATGAACTGGTAGAAATGAATCAATTAATGGTTGACCGTAAAGCTTCTGTAAGGGTAAATAAGTATTTCCATCGGTTTTGTGATACTGAATTTGGCAATTTAAAATTTACATCACAGCAAAAAGCTATTATTTGCGTGTTATTTTTAAGAGGGCCTCAAACCCCAGGAGAATTAAGAACGCGAACTAATCGCTTGGCTGATTTTAACGATGTCAGTGAAGTTGAAGTGGCTTTGAACCAATTGAAAGATTTAAACGGCAAAACATTAGTCAAAAAACTAGCACGAGAGCCCGGCAAGCGCGATTCTCGTTACATTCATTTACTTTCAGATGCCAGTGAGCTTAACTTAACTGATTCTCACACTATTCAAGCTAACGATGTTTTATCTGAAACTCAGCCTCAATTAGTTGAGAGAGTCTCAGAGTTAGAGAAGCAAGTGGCTGAATTGAGCGAACAGATATCCAGTTTAAGTGACCTACTAGCTGACAAGTAATACTGATTTATTGCTTGAGCTGATCCAAAATATTGAATGATAGTTTAACTTTTTCACACTGCTTGATGAGCTCACTAAGCCACTACTTTTATAGTGGCTTTTTTATTAGATGATACAAAATCGAAATATTTTAATCATCGTTGGAACATAACCAAGTCTTTTCTGGCGTTCTTGAATACAGAAAATAGTACGCGCTTATTGGCATAATCTATATCACTTAAACTTGCAATACGCTTAGATTTCGATAATATTTCGATGCTGGTAAGTACTTTATTTTCAAATTGATAATGCCATACTTTACCTTGCCCGAGTAAAACTAACTTATCATCTTTAAACATGAAACCTGATGAAAATACTGTATCTGCTGTAGGTTGAAAAATAGTCGACTTGTTATTTTTATATAAATGAAGAGCTTTATCCCAGTTGGTATAATACAAGGATTTGTCATTATCAAGCTGTGCCCAATGACTAAAGCCTTGGAAAATCACCTCATGCTCACCGGTATTAATATTAAATAATACAATTTTTCGTTGCTGATTTTGATTATCATCGGAGGCTTGCTCGATAATAGATAATAATACTTGTTGATTATCAACCCATTGATACACATCTAAGATTTTAAACGACGTGTTTATTAATTGTGCTTGTCCGTCTAACGTTAACAATTGCAACTTCCCTTTTATCGTTAATGCCAACGACTGCCCGTCTAATGACCAAACGTAAGAATTGATATGGGTATTAGTCTCAAAATGACTCAATTGTTCCAGTTGCTCGTTTTGTGTAAACCATATTTGTTGCTCGCCACTTCTGTCAGAAACAAAGCTTATGTTAGCAGTTAGTGGTTGATATTTAGCTTGGTAATCCATTACAGTTGAATGATGAATGGTTTGATGTTTTTTAATTGATATTTCAGGCGCTATTCCAGCTAACAATGGCGAAGTGCCTTCTTCTACCACATCATTTAACTGGAGGTTATATTCTTCAATGTCATAGTCGACTCCGCCCATCACGGCAACAATTTTATTGCCGTCTGGATGATAGACCACATTATAAATGTCTTTAACACTCGTTACTGGATACTCAACAAAATCTCCAGCCATGTCGATTTCAAATAAGCTACTTTCAGCAGATGCCAGTAGAGTGTCTTGTAAAGGATGCCAAGTTGGATCCCACCATAAAAAATCACTATAATTGTCTGGCACGTTTAATTCCACGTGTTCTTTAGTGTTTGTTTCGGTGTTAAATATTATTAACGATGTATTTTGCATTTGATCATGTACAGTGATGGCCAGTTTTTTATTCCGATCCGAATAGATTAATGCTTGAGTGATATATTTCTGATCAGCATAAAGCAATGTTATTTCACCCGTATCAATGTCTAATGATTTTACGGCTCCTTTTCGATCATAGGAGTCAATATATGCAATATTATTGTTAGCTAACCAATTAATAGCCCCATAATTATGCTGGTCACAAGCAAGTATTTCTCGAGGAACTTGAGGCTTGGTTTTAGCCAGTAAAAACGATAGCGCGCTAATGTTACTGCATTGCTTTGTTTGAGGATCGCTGTCACAACCACTCACACTTGAGAAAGCAAGTTGATTGCCATCTGGCGACCAATCTGCGGGGCCATAAAAACCGGATTTTTTCGTCAGCCTAAATTCACGATTTTCCAATAAATCTTTTGCCCAAAGCTCATTCTCACAAACACCAACAAATCGGTTGAATACCAAATAACGCCCATCGGGTGAAAAGTTAGGATAATATTCCTTTTCATCGGTGCTGGTTATCGGAGTAATACGACTTATGGGTAACGATGTTTTTTCAGGGGGTAAAAAAAACCAAACTAGCGCTAACAAGCACACAAAGCTGAACAGAATAGCCAGTGACCTCTGCTTTTTTTGAAGAGTGCTTGGACTGCGATTTGGTTGTTCGGCTTCTACGGGTAGGTTTATCTCTGGCCATTGCACTTTTGCGACTAGGCTGTATCCTACCTTAGGATGAGTCGCTATCATCTTCTGCTGTTTAGCGTCATCTCCTAATGCTTTTCTAAGTTGTCCGATACATCGTTGTACTGCATTAGGAGCAACGACAACATTTGGCCAAACACTTTCAAGCAAGGTTTCATGAGTAACAACTTCCCCAGGAGTTTTGGCAAGTGTTAATAATACTTTTAACACTCTAGGTTCAAGCGAAACAATATCGTCTTTGACAATAATTTGTGCACGCGATACATCAACCCTAAAGTTGCCAACCCAAAAATCACTCATTAATTTTCTTATCCGTGTCTATTTAAGACTAATATGAAGTCAAAACAGTATATCTACAATGACTGCTACTTTCAGCGATTTATTCTCGCAAACAGCTGTTATTCTGCACGTTTGCAAAACCATCAGTAAATCATCAGTTTTTTATCAGTTAATCTGTAGCGTTTTTTTTCCCCTACTAAGCACAATAGGAGTACAACAAAATTAAACGTATGAAAATTTCATCAATAATGAATTGAAGTAATACGCCCCCATTAAATGAGAGAATAATGTGAACACACTATTTACCCAATCACTTTTAACAAAACTAACTTATGTAAGCGCTAAAACTCTAACTCGCTTAATATCCATTTTTTTCCTATTACCACTATTGTTGA
>Ga0209395_1001847_pt1 | contig 28878 bp, 28 predicted proteins | sample GOMGulsemesocosm_3_FD_184635 | JGI IMG/M metagenome (GOLD analysis project Ga0209395, IMG submission 184635) | Methane-oxidizing microbial communities from mesocosms in the Gulf of Mexico - GOM9D Gulf of Mexico (SPAdes) (version 2) | ecosystem: Environmental > Aquatic > Marine > Cold seeps... | reverse complement strand
GCGAAATGACAAGAAAAAATTGCTTTATCATATTGTTTCCAATTATTTTGAGTCTTCTCAGTTAATTCTGCAATGGTGGTTAATATAAGCAACCTAAGACAAGCCTGAATATCCGAAACCAATTCTTGATATCGAGATTGTTGAATATTACTTAGACTGGTATGAGACTCTTTTGAATGTAAAGTATTAGTAACATACCCCTCTGATTTGCGCAATTCCTCAGGGTCAATAATGCTCAAACATAATTTAAGATGTAAGATGACCTCAGAATAATCTAATTTTGTTGCCACTGTAAAATTATTAAAAGGAAGAAGAGCAAGTTGTGCACAATTCCTGAGTTTAACTGTCTCTCCACCATTTAGGTTAATTTCCCCAAAATGACTAACCCAATTTAAAATTTCTTCTTGTAGCAAAAGACGAGCAGCCCAACTATAAGGTTGCTCATCAGTATCATTCATTTGTAAAGATAGATTTCTCGCCTCACGGATAACCTCTCTTGGTATACCTCCACCAAATAAAATCAGTAACGCAAGGCACTCTTGCGGTAGCTTATTTGATACTTCAAGATTTTCCTCTCGTTTGCTGAGCATTGCACTGCCTGCTTGAACATCCATTTGTTTGATTTCGAGAATTTCATCGAAGGTACTTTCAAAAATATCCCGTCCAGAGGTTAATCGGTAACGAAATGAGCGGGCAGCATCTTCTGAAATCGACATCAGATAAAAGCAACCTTTACTAAATAAGGCACCTTTAATCTCAGTAAGCAATGCTTTTACCTGATCCGGTTCATGGATTTTATCTAGCTCATCAATAACGATAATGACCTTGCCGTTATACTGTTCACATATCAATTTAATAAATTCAAGGTATCTGGCCGTCAAACCAGATAGCGTTAAATCTCTAGCGGCACGTGTACTGCTCTGCCCCAGAGATATTCCTTTAAACCCAAAAGATCGGCTATCTTGCTGAGTGGAAGTATAAGATAACAATTCGACAAACTGTCCTGCTTCATGGTAAAGGTTTAAATAACGCCGATTAACTACAGCGCTAGATAGAGTGACAAAGCCTCTCCAAACAGGCCTTGCAATTAATATTAACAATATAAGCGTGATCGCAGACCAAAATACCAAGCTGAATATATTTTGAAAATTAGGTCTTGGAAAAAATTGATTTTTTGAATCAGGTGAAAAAGAAACTGGACCGGTATTTATTTCTCCGTTAAGCAATCGTTGATAAATTTTAAGTAATTGGCGAAATTGTTCAAGTCTTTCTAGATCAAAAGAAAGTCGAGTCTCTGGATGACAAAATGCCTCCAAAATTAATGAACTAATCAATTGTCGTTCAGAATTATTATCGTTATTACTTTTAGGAATGTTACACAGGGAATTATTTGTCTGCGATTTCTTATTTTGAGTATTAAGAATGGACTTTTTACCATCTGAATTCGCAATCAAAAGGAATCTGATCTCTCTATTCAATAAAGCCAGCGGACCTTTAAAATAAGGTAATTTCTCTAGAATAAATTTTAGTCCCTCATCAATGTCATCGTTATACATTTTTATTTTATTTACTTTACAAGAAAGACTTTGATTATCATTTTCGGTTCCACTGATGGTAAAATCATTAATATACCTATAGCCCCCAGAATAAATCTCACCAGTGATCCAATGTGAATGTTCAGGATAATAAGTTTTTGAAGAACAGATAAATTCATTAAGTTGAGCATTAATTTCCCAAAAAACATAGGGATTCAGCCATTCTGTTCCTTCAGGCTGATGAAAAGTCTTCCTATGCAAACTGTGATTTAAACCGAGGTATTGTTCTTCTTCAAAAGGCTTATAATCCAGCGCGAGAAAAAAACCTTGCCCATCTGATACAGGGAGCAATAAAAAATTAACAGCTTGTTTTGATTGTTGTTCGCTTAGAATGATATTCATTTGGGAGATCAACGAATCTATTATTCGGCGTTCTGTTGCAACGATAAAATGTGAAGTCAGTAAACTAGTCCTTCCACCCAGTAGTGGGTCTTTACCAAAAACAGGAAAGGAAGTTAAATTTATATCATTATATTTAAGAATATAGTCACCTGTTTTCTTGTTTATCTCAACTGTGGGGAGTAAAGGCCATATTGATGAAACTCCCGCACTAATCAGCAGAATTATTAACGTTACGTTTCGAAATCGCCTTTTTAGCTGGATAATATCTCCTGACTCTTTTCCAAATAATATTTGTTCAAGATCACTCAAGACTTTACGACAAATACTGCGAATAACACTAATAATAAAACTCAGATTAGGGTCAAATCGTGCTGGGGCAGTTATTTCCAGAACAAAATAGTGTTCTTTTAATTGAGCAAGCACATGTCGAGTCAAAGCTGATTTACCTGCCCCACGTACGCCCGTCACGCCATATACACCCGCATCAGAGCGATTAATAGAACTAATTAGGTGTGCAGAATATCCATGAACATCTATAAAATCACTAACATTCGACTGAATTGAATCTGAGCGAGTCGAGAGCGATTTTTCAAAAGGTTTAACGGTATCTCCACGCAAGGTTTGCAGAGTCCAGTAAATAATTGCCAGTGGAGACAGCACAAAAATCGCGTTGTAATACTCATAAATATAATTTTCAAAGCGAAGGTGCGCTTGTAGTAATGATATGAAAAATAAGACAGTTAACAACCAAACAGACAAATGAGGTAGCAAACTAATAAAAATCCTATCGTTATTTTTTGACCAGAGCAACTTTCTCCAAATTAAAGCTGGCAACAGCGAAAGTATAAGTGCGCCATGTATTTTTAATACAGTTACATCATAAGCAGCAGTTGAATATGTGTAGTACCTTTGAATAGGGGCCAACCAAGAATCTTCTGAAAATGTTCTAAAAAACGGTGTTAATACCGGAGTTGCTCCTACCAGAAAAAGGTATATGATGTAAATATTTGAGGGGGAAAACACCTTTTGAATATGTGTTCCCAGATAGGGGACCGCTGCCAATAGTGTACTGAGTATGTTAAGCAGTCGAGGCAGTAGCGTAGCAAAAATAGCAAGCGTACTAACTAGGACAGCAGCTGTATAAATTTCAGGAGGGAAGCGGTTCCATATTACAATGGGAGCAAAACCAATGAAAAAGACACTATAGTTTATTATCAGCAACCAAACTGGCCATCTCGGAGCTCTGTTACTTAGTTTATCTCGTATATTGTCAATTTCAATAACAAGTAAAGGTAGGAAAATAAAAAAGGCTACTACTGTCACGAGTTGTTTGTGAATAAAAGCAATATAGACAGTTGAACCAATAAAAACTAATACTGCCAACAGAAACCCACTATAGTGAAAAGGGCTTTGAAAAAGCAGTTTTTTCAACTGTTGAGATAAATACTTAAGATCAGCTTTTTTGTCGTATTTCGTTTGCATAGGTCGAGTACACTCCAACTAGCTGTATCAGTTTCAATTAGCATCACAGATTTTTTTCAATCTACGATAATCTCTTCTTTTTCGACTGCAAATATAGTCTCCTCTAAGCGAAGTGTTTTAAAACAACCTATGGACTTTTAGTCCATAGCGGTTTAGTTAAATGTGCTTTACGCACTAGACAAATTTTGTTTCATTATTCTTTAGGTGGGCTCATGGTCTTTAATACTTTTATGATATCTTCGATATTAACTTTTGCGTCCCCCACTTTTGAACGTTCACTAAAAGCCTCATGAGAAGACTTCATAATTGGGAGTTCTTTTTTAATAAGGGTTATAGATTCGTCAAAAAAGTATTTTCGTAGACTTTCGTAACTATTAGGGGTGGTAGGACTAGCTGATGATTTTCCGTTTGTTCTATCCTCATCCACCCACCCATTCATTCTATCTATGCAAAGATTATGTATAGCATCCCTGTATAACTGTAATCCTTGTGTACGGTAAACAAGGGGCGTGATTTCGGTTGCAACTGTTTTAGCATATTGGTTTGATAATTCTATAGGAACACCTTCGATCTGCGCGGCTATTTTGATTGCATCAGCAATTGCTGATGCAAAAGCTTCGCCTACGTCTGGTGAAGGCTCAGCACATGAAATAACCTCATTCCCGTAGTTCATAGATTTAACAATGACAAGTCTTCTACTAGAGGTGGTTGCAAATGTATTCACCGCATTTGGGCTCCAAGGCCAGAAGTGAGGGGCAACGGTCATATCTTGGATACTGGGGTTTGTTTCTCTGGAAGTAAATGTGGAAGTGCCACAACCGCTAATGAAAAAGCATAGAATAATAAAAAGTAAGTATCTACATCTAAACATTTTAATCCACCTCAAGTTATGATTAACAATTTATTTTAGCCTAACCAGTTATTTCATATAACTTTAACTCCCACCTCATTTCAACAATAACTCTGAAAGCAACTAACTCTAAACGAGTTAACATATTTTCCATACAATATAAGCAGGTCTGAATAGGTCCATAAACTTTAGGCACCTCTATTTGTACAAAAACATACGTTTCAAATTGGGCTGAATTAAATTAATTCTGACGTCGATCAAGAATATTAAAGATTTTATTTAAGTTTGCTTTAGTCTGGAGAAAGCCACTATTTTTGCCTTATCTCTAAAAAACATAGCCTGTTTTATACTACATAATCTGAAAAAAAATAACATGACCCATATAGGTCAAAATTAAAATTATTTTCCCTTGGTTAAAAAATCAGCGGGAGTTGTTTGTATGGCTGCTTTTGGCTGTAAAGAGCCCGTCAATATTCAACACCTAGCTACCTATTAAATTCAAAACCAATTTACAAAATTTCTCCGGTCAGATTGAGACTAAACAACTTATCTAACCGCCCAGCCCTGCTTCTATAGTAAATTACTATAACTTTTTAGTGTTGAAACCATTTGTGATAATTGCTAATTGCAAATCCAGGAAGAATTGAGTATTCAGGAATTTGGGAGAGAAAGATTCGGTTTTGAATCACCCCCCCCTTCTATTACAGTAAATCAATATGAGGTTTATTAACTAATCAGATAGTTTTCTGATGAAGGACACTTGCCACCAAAGTAAAAGGGAATAATACAAAATGATATAGTATGATATGATACCAATTCATACTATATCATTTTGTTAGTTCTTTAATCTTCTTATCAATTTCTTTCTCAATAATACTTTTACAAAACTTTTGCATACTGTCAGGAGTGTGTTCGGCAATGTATTTTAGTTTCAATAAATAAGGTTCTGATAATCTCAAATTGTAGACTTTAGTTACATCGTCACGAACGCTTGCATCTTCCCAAGAATAATTAGATTTACGCTTTTGCGCTGGTTTTTTTGGAGCAGTTTTTTCTTCAGCACCAGAAAGAAAAGCATCTAAATTAGGTGTCTTTTTTGTTGGGGGTCTACTTTTTAATTCACTCATTACCAAATACCTCTTTATACAGGGCTTCCATTTCTTTAATAGCTTTTGGATCTTTAGGCTTTAATTCAATTACAGCCAAGCCATCCTTTGCAGCTTTGCGGTAAGCTATGCGATCTCTAATAGATACACTTACTAATCCAAGGTTTGGAAAGTCATTAAGTAATTTTCCTGTCTCATCAGATTCATGCACTGAAGGATTTGTTGATGCTCTGCTAATAATAACTTTTGCTTCTAAATCAGGATTGAAAGCTTTTGCAGTTTCCACCAGTTCATCCATTTGATTCAGTGTCCAAATATCAAACTGAGACGGCTGAATCGGGATGAATGCTTTTTCAACAACAACTAATGATGATCTTAATTCAACAGAATCACGACCACCAGCATCAATAATGATATCTTCATAACGAGTTGCTAAATCTTGTACTTCTTTAGGTAAGCCTTTACCAAATTTCTGAATACAAGCTACGCGAGGTGTTTTGTTTTCATCGTCCCTGCTCTGCGCCCAATAATTTGCACTACCTTGGGGGTCGGTATCAATTAACAACATATCACGCCCTTCTAAAGCTCTCATGGCCGCTAAATTGGTTGCAATAGTGGTTTTTCCAGTACCGCCTTTTTCCCCACCAATTAAAACTATCATATCATTTCATCCTATTTCATACAGTATGGTATGGTATGGAATCATATCATATCATTTGATATTACTTATTTTCTAGTTGACTATATAGGCTACTGAACAAGCGAATCACAGTAAATATCATGGTTTGAGTAAACTTGATAAAAGGTACTCGGCTTGTACTTTCAGAAGCATAATCATCAATAGACTCATTCAATACCTCAATTAATCGCATTTGAGTTACTTCATTAAAAGCACGTTCAGAGAATCTACTACTAAGCTTTTCTCTGATTTTTGGGTTCATGTCATTTTCTGGAATCAATGTCTGAAACTCAGCATCAAGTAGGGCTGTTTGACGCTCTAACCATTCCTCAGTTTGAGTAGGGGCATGACCAAAGGCGTGTTGATATACGCAAAGTATATCGAAACTTAATTCCATAAACATATTGGCCATTTCCTGGTTTTGTTGTGCTATCAAGGAGGGGAATATATTAAAGATGGTTTGAGCTAAAGCCGGTTGTTCGGCTTGGAATGTTTCCATGACTGATCTGCCAGTTTCTTCATCTATATTTCTGGCGTATTCAATGGCTTCATAAAGCTCTTTGTCTGTGAGTTCGTGCATGGCAGGAATATATAATATTATATGGTATCAAGTAATATCATATCATACTATATATTATGGAGTAGTTGGTGTTAAATGAAGTAAATATGAAGTGTGAATTATAAATTGTATAAAAATAATACAATGTGGAATTAAACTATGCAATCAATTGGTTAAGTCAGTTAAACAGAGTTATCCACAATGTTATGCTCAGAAACTGTGAAGAACTGTGTTTAATCTATTTATCCCTGAAAACTATCCACATTGTAATAACAATTTATAGCAAGCTTGATAAACAGCCTCTAAGTCTTGGTATTTCTCCTGTTCACAAGCTTATCCCCAGAAAAATGCCTTCCTAGTAATAATAATTAGTAAATAGCAGTAGGTGTTATGGCCAGTTTTTTTGGTAGTGGTGATTTTGGCGTAAACAGGAAAATTTACGGTCGGTACTGGCATGGATGCCTGTACCGTTTTTCCAGGGATGGCAGCATGATGAATTTCAGGCAATTATTGAACTAAGCAATTCGGGAGTGGAGTGTTTAAAAGCAGGGCAGGGACGCTTTGCTTTTAAGCCGGAACGGACGATTTGCGGTTAAGCATATGGAACTTACGTGGTGGTTAGCATGGATGCTTGCCACCAATGCCAGGGATGGCTTCTAGCTGAACTTTAATAGGCTACGGACTAAGCATTTGTGACTGGAGTGTTCAAAATGGTACAGGGAGGTACTGTTTTGAGCCGTAGGGAACAATTGCGGGTTAGTGTAACAGCTCTCACTATGCATATAAGGTTTACATTTTTATTCGTTGCTTAATAAACTCCGGTTTTCTGAGTACGTGTATTTAGGCGATAGGATTTAAATAGCAATAGGAAAAGGAGGGGTTGCAATCTATTAAGTGACAAAAGGAATCATTAAGTCCTTTACAAAAAAATAAAGTAATGTATACTTTCCACATCGGGAAAAAATGATTCACTTAATCACTTGGAGACAAAAATGGTAACTCTTTCAAAAATAACTAAAAATGATGCAACTGATGCAGCAAAGATGTTTCTAGGAATATTGGCGATGTGGACGGATTGCTTTTTTGATGAGAAATCTGGGGGGAGACTACTAAATATAAGTACAAGCGATTATGAAGGAGGAGATGTGCATTACGATGGTTCAAGTGAATATCTAGAGGAGTATGTTAAAAATAGTAATTTGTCGGATTCAGTATTCGTTCGAAAGATTGAAGAAATTTATGATTTTTCACAAACAGGTATTGAATCTGAATATGAGGGTGGATATCAACTAGAGGATTTAATGATCGAATTTGGTTCGTTTCGGCAAATGTTTAGTAATCAGCCTATTTTATCTTTTAAAGATAATGGTGTTGATATGCTCAAATGTTGGGGGATAAGAAACCATTCTATATTAGATATTTTATTGGCAATCACTGATGCTGCTTATGCTAGATATAAGCTAATTGAAGGTGGGGGGATTAATTTAACACTAGATGAAATTGCACTGCTTGCAGGAGTCGGTATAAAAACCATTAGAAATGCCGTTAGTTCAAAAGGATATGACCGCTTAATTGTTGCTGGCAGGAAAGAGGATAAAACAGTTGTCGATTCTGACGAGGCTTATCGTTGGTTGTTAACAAAAAAAGGATTTACAGGTCCATTTCTATATACTGAAGAACCTCCTTATGAGGCGTATGAGGCATTATCTCAGTTTAGACATCATTGCTTTGTTTTACGGAAGTTGGCCGACCTAGAAATAAATGAATTGGCAAAAAAAATAGGGTGGGGTTCTAATTTAGAACAGGCGTATTCAAATCTTGAAACTCTAACCATAACTGAAACGTTAGAGCTTTTAACGCCAAAAATCCTATTAAATTTAGCTGAATTTTATAAATCAAAAAATATAAGCACCTTTGTTATAGAAGGCAGCCGAATTTTGGCTTCGGTCATTGCCGAAGAGCGTGCTAAATCATTATTTATCTAACCCACAAACACCGGAGAGCAACATGATTCTTACAAAACATGCTGAAATTAGAATTCAGCAACGTTGTATTCCTGAGTTGACATTAGAGTTGTTGCTTCAGTTTGGAGAAGTTGAACGTCAACATGGTGGCACAGAAATGCTTTATTTCAAAGCAAAGAGTTTTGAAAAAGCTCGGAAGCATGTGGAAAAAATGTTGAAAGACATGGATAAATTAAGGAATGCCTATTTAGTTAAAGCAAAACAAGAGGAGGAGGATCTTATTATTACTTCTGGCTATCTCAAAGGTAGCCCAAGAACAAAAACTAACATTCATAAGTAGATAACAAAGCTATTACACAGGAAATTTATGCGTACAAAAACATTATTTTCAAATTATGCCAATGCAATAAAAAGAGTTTCAACAGATAAATTAAGTAATAATTATTTTCCTGAAGAACTCCAGGTTGATAAGCAAGAAAATTTATCAACCTGGTATGCACCGTTCGACTTTATAAATGAGAATGCAAAAATAGTGATCGTCGGAATTACGCCTGGTTATCAGCAGGCAACAAATGCTTTATTAAAATCTAGGGAGGCTTTACTTGCTGGAAAAAGCGAAGACCAAGCAATGAAAGAGGCTAAAGTTTATGCAAGTTTTAGCGGCCCAATGAGAGGCAATCTAGTTAGAATGTTGGATTTTGTAGGTATTAATCACGTTCTTAATATTGAGACCACTCAGCAACTATTTGCAGAAAGATCAGATTTAGCACAGTTCACTTCAGTATTACGTTACCCAGTAATGCTGAATGGTAAAAATTACAGCGGTACACCTTCTATGATAAGGAGCCCCTATCTAAAATCACACATAAAGCAATGGTTTGCTACTGAGTGTGCCATGTTACCGAAGGCTATATATGTTCCATTAGGGCCAAAAGTGACTGAAGCTCTTTATTGGTTGGCTGATGAAGGTATTATTGATAGAAAAACAATTCTTGATGGTCTTCCTCATCCGTCAGGAGCTAATGCGGAAAGAATTAGCTATTTTCTTAAGAAGAAAGACAAGGAACATCTGTCTTCGAGAACTAATGGCGACACAATTGACCTAACAAGAGAGCTACTTCTAAAGAAAGTGGTTACATTATATTAAGAGGGGATAGGCAGAACAATATAAATGCAGGAATGTCTTTATTGTTCTTTATAAAAATAGGGCCATGATACTTGTGGTTTTAACCTAATGGGTGAATAAATTGGATAAAAAAGAATCAGGAAGAACATATTTACGATCAACGTCCCACTTGATTATCAGAGATGATAAAGGGGGTAGGATAAGATCAATTATAGTCGGCATTCAGGTTTTACTCTATATACCTAACGATCTAATTCAATTAGCAATATGGCCTTTCATTAAAGGTGTATTTAATATAGTTTATTATTTTTTTACATCCATATTTTTTATAACATTGTCCACTATTGAGATCATATTTTATGGTATTTTTGGATATCTTGAGGCTTCTGATAAATCGACTATTATCGAACCAGAAGAATAGAAATATAAAACAGATCCAATTTTAATTGGAATTAATTAAATTATGACAAGGAATACTATTATTCATAAAAAACCACATGAAAAGCCTCAGTGGATAAATTTTAAATGTCGTGAGTGTGCTGATGGCACAATATATATTCTTTCTAGCTGGACAAATACTCCAAGATATTGTGATTTTTGTAAAGCACGTAGAGTGGATAAAAAAGAGACGGGGTTAAGAGTTTATTTTAACAACTTTAGGAATAAAAAAAATTCAAGTCAAGAAGAGCAAGATGAATTAATGTATCTTGCAGACATAGAAGAAAAATTGGACAACCTTAAAAAAAATATAGGAATGATGAACGCCTTATATTTGAAGAACTTATTCGAATTAAAAAAGTAAGAAGTATTTTGTTTAATTGGGATAAAGAGGTTCGCAAATCAAACGCCGGAAATAAACGCCATAAAAATAATTTTGGTGCTGATAGAAGTAGTAAATTTACTGGATTTGTTCAAGGTGGATCACCTGGACTAAAAAGATAAATAACTTTAACAAATCACATGATCTATTTAGGTTTTTACATGAGTTATCTCTTGTTGTATACGTATATTAACTAAAAGAACGATTTGTCACAGAAACCTTCTGAAGCCCATTAATACCAGTGGGTAATAGGGGGGGTTTTTACACTGCTATTTAAATTTGTACAAAAATTATACAAGTCAAAATAAGATTATAAAATCAATTAGATATGTGAGTTATAAAGAGTTATCCACAAGTTTATGCTCAGAAACTGTGAAGAACTGTGTTTAACCAGTTTATTTCTGAAAACTATCCACATTGTAATACCAATTTATAACAAGCTTGATAAACAGCCTCTAAGCCTTGTCTGACCTACTGTTCACAAGCTTATCCCCAGAAAAAGGCCTCCTTAGTAATAATAATTAGTAAATAGCAGTAGGTGTTATGGCCAGTTTTTTGGGTAGTGGTGATTTTTGCGTAAATAGGGAAATTATGGTCGGTACTGGCATGGATGCCTGTACCGTTTTGCCATGGATGGCAGCATGATGAGTTTCAGGTAAATACTGAATTGAGCAATTCGGGAGTGGAGTGTTCAAAATGGTACAGGGAGGTACTGTTTTGAGCCGTAGGGAACAATTGCGGAGAGCATACAAAATAAATGTCATGGGCTTATTTACGTTGTGGATTGGTAAATGATATTACTCCACCATACCCTACTTGGTCTGAAAAAATAATCGTGTCAAGAGGGTCTAATATTTTAATACCAAGCTTTTGCATGTTATGACTATTTTTAGCCTCAATAGAAAAATCCTTAGGTAAGGTAATATACATCTTTTTCTTACCCATTCTTGCTAACTTTAGAAAATCTAAATAAGAATAAACTGTTGCTATATTGTTTATTCTTACTTTTAAAGTTGTATGCCCTGAAAAACAGGCTGTTAAATAAGCCATGTCATAAAAGCCACACCAGATTACAGCCGTATAATTTTTATCTAATACACTTAAAGCTTCTTTTTTGTATCCATCTGGAGCAACCCCTTGGCTATACATACCTTTAATCTGAATTTTAGCGTTTTTACTTCCTTGCTTAGCTGATAGTAGATACCATTTCATAGCTTCAACTCTATTTATATCAACCCCCTGACCATCTTGATATTTAGTGCCTAAAATATACTGAGCTTCTACATCATGTTCTGTTGCTGCTTCCATAGCCCACTTAAAGGATTTGTTTTTATCAACTATATTAGTTCCGTAGCGATCATCCCCATAGATTCGACTAAGAGATAATGCCGCATCAATAGATCCTTGATCTGCTGCTTTGTGATACCACTCTAAAGAACTATTAATAAGACTTGTGGTGAATTTTATGTCTGGAGATTTATCGTTAGAAAAGTTTAAAAAATCTTTTTCAGCATAAATTCCAAGAGATAATTGAGCAATAATTAGTCCTTTGTTCGCAGCAGACTTATACCATTTTTCTGCAACTGAGCTAACTCCATTGGTGTAATCAAAATTTGAATATGCCCGAGCTAGAAGAAACTGGCCCATAGGATAGTCCTTTTGTGCTGACTTAAGAGCCCAACTCTCAGCTTCTTCAGCCTTACCAGCCTTAAATAAGGCTCGACTATATTGGAACATAAATCTTGCTGAATCAGGGGTGTTTTCAACTGCAATCTTACAAGCAGCTGTTGCAGCTACAGCATCTATGTCATTAAAATCGACACCATCTCCTATTTTTGTAGGGTCGGATTTGTCGGCTGCTAATAAATCACACTCTGTGACCGTCTCACACCCTTGAATTCCTAGAAAAAAACATATTATGATAAGTGTGTAAATTATTTTCATGGTGCAATATCCTATGTTCTTGTTTAAATAAATAGTAGCTATAAAGGTATTAGAAGTATTGCTTTAAATCCTCATAAGAAAATAGAGGGAGATCATAAAGATCGCCAAATAGAGAATATATTTTATCTGAAGCATTGAGGAGAGAATCTCACTTTTCAGTAGATTTATAATAAGGATTTTGTAGTTTTATCCCAAGACTTTTGCATGCACCTAAAACTCGTTTATCTGGAACACAACAAATCTCACCAGGTATATTGTCATAAATATTTTGACACCTTAGTTCTCTAAGAATTAATGGTATTTTAATTAACATTTGTCTTTGTTTAACGCCTAGGCCTTTAATGTTCCGCATAAAATATATAAAGGGAATAAAGCTATTTTCTATATTCGATTTTGTAAGAATTATTTTAATTTCTTCCCAGTTCTCAGCCAATATGGAAATACTGGCATAAATATCTTTTCTAAATGAGATTTTTCTTCTAGAACTATGGTTGTTAACTATATTAACGGTGTCATATGCGGACTTTTTACGATTTTCTTCCTCTTTTTTAACAAACCCATCATCAAGCCATTGCAAAGGTGATGATTTATCAAAAATTTGTAAGTATGTAACAAAGTAGGCAGAATTTTCCCAGTGTCCACTACGTGACCAAACAACAGATAGAACAAACAACAAAAACAAGTCATTTTCAGAGGTAAGATCAAGTTTGATATTATTACCATTAATCGTGTGAATTTTGAAATCTTGAACCCACCCTAAATATTCATTGTCTTTATTTACATTGGTGTATGAGAGTTCATGTTTGTGTTCTATAAAAATATCAATAAGATTATTAGCTATTTCTTGTTCAGTATGCATTTTTATCCATTAAGTTATTTTTCAGTTAACCTTTTCCATAAAGCACCAATAATCGCCATAGAAACATCATCAGGGTGTACAAACGACCCTATTGATTTTAATAGTGGACTATTCTGATCATGCAAACCAAATGAATTGCGAATATCAGTGCCAAAACCTAGGTTCTTGATTGTAAAACTTAATACAAATTGAATGGTTTCTAATCCTCATATCCAGTAGATTATGCGCGGAGGTAACAATATTTCTCCGCAATGGAATCCCTTCTTTTTCTTCAATAACTCTTGCATGAGTTGATGTTGGGTCCAAGAGTAAAAATCTAAACTCAATGGCTCGATTGGAAAGAAAGTCAATAAACCCTTCTCTGGTATATAGAAATTGAGATGAAATCCCAAGAAAATCAAAGTGGCGAGTTGCTGACTCTATAGCCTCTGCGTCAGCTTTATGAGCGTTTTCGTAGTCGGCAGAGTATCCAGAATATGTTTCAACAATAGAAACGATCGGGGAAACGTTAATTTCTGAATTATTTACCTTCCTTCCTATGGAAGGTGGCCAAACCCCTATTTTTCTTCCTTGAATAAAGCCAACAAAAATTATTACAATAAAAAAGGCAATCAACAACAATCCAATTGCTAAAACAATATTTAAGTACTCTTTATTTTCAATGAAAAACTCGATTAGCTTATCCATATTATTTTTCTTTTATTATTAATATTTAGTTTAATTTTTTAACATTACCTAATTACTTTAAAGCAGCTCTCAACCCCTTAATACGATTAGCAGCCTGCTCGTAACTCTCCCCAGGTTTAGCCAGCTTCTCAATCTCTTTTTTAGTTACATATTTAGGCAACCCAGTAGATACATTATTTTCTTTCGGTGGTTCTTTCCTGGAAAACATCACCACATCATCTTCCATAGAAATATTGTATTCAGGCAGGTGATTGGTCTCTGTTATTTTCTTGATATTAAATCTTAGAAGTTTCATTTGCGAAGTAACGCCCAGCTTTTCCTTCAAATTGACTAGATTTATCTTCCATGCTGCTTGGTTTCCGCAATGTTTTCTGGCTAACTCATAAAGTCTTCTTTCTGTTGGTTTCCTTAATCTGAAATAATCTTTATCGATAGTCAGAACTGCATCACCAAGAATCGAATTATAAAACCAATCAGATAACTTAACCTCAATAGCAATAGCCTTTCCTTTGGCATCTTCCTTTATAATCCCCCAACTTTCTATCAAACCAAACTCTTTAGTTTCCTCTACATCACCTGTTTTTATATTCGTTTGAATCAATGTTCCGTTAAGTCGCTCTAAGCCTTCCTTTAACAGCTGATACTGAGTACCACCCAAGCTTTTATTGGTTGAAACAATGTAATCGTAACTGGTGAACCGCACTGTCTGAGAAATGGCTTCGCCTGAATTCTTAGCATTCATTAGTGCACTAGCTAAATATAGAAGAATGTCTTTATCGAAAATGGTAGCTAGGCCTGTGTAACTTGGTTTTATCTTGATCGTTGTACCGTTACGCTCATATTCAAGCATTCGGTGGTCTGGCTTTTTTGAAAGCGAAAAAACAGGGTGCTCCATACTAGCGATATCATCTTTGAATGAATCAAAAATATCACATGTAAAAAAATCTCTCTGTTTGTGTCTATCAGGAAGTAATGAATCGGCCATTAGTATTGGTATATCAAAAACCAGTTGAAGCCTAATAGTACCTTATAACTATTGGTATATCAAAAACTTTATAGGTAAAAATAAGGGTTTTAATAGTGTTGTAAAAGTCTAACCGTGTTGTAAAAGTCTAACCAAACCTTGTAAAAGTCTAACCCAATGTTGTAAAAGTCTAACCAAACCTTGTAAAAGTCTAACCGCTTATTTTTGAAAGCACCGAATACCAAGGCTTACAGAGCATTTTTCAGCCCTGTAACATATATTAACTATCTTTTAACTTATCTAACTGTATGAATTTTATTTATTGAAGAGCAAAAGAACAGAATTATGAAGCTTTAATTTCTTTTTCTGTTTTATCAAATGATTTATAAACTTCAAGCTTGCCTTCCAATTTAGCAACCATTTTTTCAGCATCAGAAGCTATTTTGTTCGCCTTTTTATAGTCAGCCTTCACAACCTTTACTTCATCAGTTATTGTTTCATAGCGAACAGTTACTTTTTCAAGATCAACCCTTATTTCAGATAACTCAGATTTAGTATTGGTATTCTCGGATTTTACTAAATTCAGATCAGTAATAGCAGTTTCATAATGTACACGAATCTGTTCAAGTTCAATAATACGATCTGATAGTTTCGATTCTTTACTTTTAAGCTCTGTTTTCAATTGCTCATTCGACTTAACAGAAAGACCCAACGAAGTTTGTAACTTATGAGTTTGCATATCAAGAGACTTAATTTCAGCTTCTTTTGAAGCAACTTCTTTAGTATGACTATTTTGCAATGCTTGTTTTTCTTGATCAGCTTTCTTGCTTAAATGATCTAACTTTTCAACTTGGTTTTTTAAATCAATAATTTCTTGTTTTAATTGATCGTTGTCTTTGCTTAATCCAACATTTGTCTTTTCAGCGTCATTCAAAGAATCTGTTGTTGCTTTATGGCTCTCAAATTCATTATTAAATTGGTCTTTAAGAGTCATTAAATCCTCTTCTAACCGCTCTATTTTCATAGACTGGGCTTCAGAAAACTTAAATGCTTCTTCTACTTTTGATTGATTCGTTATTTCAGCCTGTTTTAATGCTTCTCTTTGAATATCTAGTTCATTATCTGTAATGTTTTTGGCAACATTCCACATTTTCTTGAGTAGATCCTCTCCTTCTTTCGATAGTTCTGAAGGTAATTGAACTACCGCTGGTAAAGACTCTGCTTCAATAGCTTGAGCATCATCAGAAATATTCCAGCTATTTAAGTATTTGGTAATCGTCGTAAGACTACCTCGACCTATTTTTTCGAGTAAATTTAGTGAAGTAGGGCGTTCGCCTTGAGCTGCAATTTCAGCACAAGCCTGATGAACCTCTTCTTCAGTGAGTCTTATAGCCATATCTGTTATCCAGGTAAAAGTAGATTTAAATTAAGTATAACACATAATTACACTTTAAAATCGTAATTACTGTAATTACATAATTATGATTATTACATAATAATTAATTTATCCTTTATTGCATCGCCTTGGGCTTATTCATGAGTCTCTTGGTTTATCATGATTTTGTATAATAGGAAGCCACCCCTCTCATAATGAACCTATATATTAACCCTATAACGGTATAACCTGGCTGCGAGAAAAAATGAATTATCAAATACTCCCTCTCCTTACAATCCTACTGTTTTCTTGTGTAGCCAATGCACAAGAAGGTAATTCAACATTTCAAAGCTTTAATAAAGCAAAGAAGGTATTAGCAGGGCAGGTCTATAGTCAACTACCCAACAAAACACTATATTGCGAAGCTTCTTTTAAAGGTAAGAAGATCACAGACTCTAATGGCTTTTATTCTTCAAAATATAAAAAGCGAGGCAAGAAAATAGAATGGGAACATGTAGTACCTGCTGAAAATTTTGGGCGCACGTTTTCTGCATGGCAAGGTCATCCTCTATGTGTTACCAAGAAAGGCAAGTCATTTAAGTGGCGAAATTGCGCTTCTAAAGTGAATAAAGACTATCGCTATATGGCAGCTGATTTATACAACCTTTATCCAGCCATAGGGGCTGTGAATGCTTTAAGAAGCAACTATCGTTATGCGATGATTACAGGAAAAACTCTGGGTGATTGTGAGATGGTTATTGATGACCGGAAAGCAAACCCGCCTAACCTAGCAAAAGGTGTTGTTGCTCGGGTTTCTCTTTATTTTGATGAAACGTACAAACGATATAGCTTAAGTGATTCTCAACGTAAGCTGTTTGAGGTGTGGGATAGACAATTTCCTGTTACTGAGATTGAGTGCAAACGAAATAAGATTATCGAGAGCATTCAAGGGAATATTAACCAGGTAATGAAAAGCCGTTGTGGATATTGATAGTTTATTGGCTAAAGAAGACTTGGAATCTCCTGAAATCCTTGATAAAGCAGCAAGTCGGATAATAGGTATCTTGTCAGCTGAACAAAAAAGGGACGTTAAAATGCTTCAGGAAGAAGATTTAATTGATCTCCATTTGGACTGGGCGCTTCGATTAGAAATGCATTTAGACTGCATGATCTCAAGAGTCCATTATTAAAATCATGTGGTGAACTGCATCCTGATGATGCTTCTTGTGTCATTATTAATGCGCTGTGGACTAAGTTAAACAATAGCAATAGTTTTTAAAATCGTAGAGGAAATATGATTCAATTATTAGATTTAATCAAGCAAGCTGGTTTTGAACTGGGTTCATTCAAAATTCATTGCGCTACGGGAACCAATCCAACACCTTTAGAAGCCTTTTATGAAGGCGACTTTAAAGAGTGGCAAGAATATCAAAACATGAAAAACTTCCAATGCGATCATGTTGTATCTCTGATTTTACTTCATGGCTGCCAATGGCTTTTTGCAGGGGTATATAAAATTGATGATGTTACAGAGCATTCAAATGATGACAATACATATTACTTGTACAAAACCACTTATCAAGATGAGCTAGACCATCTCGCTGGTCGTGCAATTATCTATTTCGAAAAGAAGTTTAGGGCATCCTATCTGAAAGGTTCTCGATATGGGGAGCAACTGGAAGTTCACTCATTACTTCCTGAAAAAATGACCATCGGTGATTTTGTTGGTTACAACGATATCCTTTTAAGTTATCGCAATCTGAAAACAATTATTAGACAAGGAAACCCATCATGGAAAGGAGCTCTTAGTAGTATAGCTGGGGTATATGTGATTTCCGATACATCAACAGGAGAACTGTATGTAGGCTCTGCTTATGGCGATGAGGGAATATGGCAGCGCTGGAGTAACTATGCTTCTACTGGGCATGGTGATAACAAAAGATTAAAAGAATTACTATCAGAGAAAGGAAGTGAGCATGCTCAAAACTTTAGGTTTTCACTTCTGGAAATAGCGGATATTCGATCAAGTAGCGAACAAGTAATAAGTCGAGAAAGTCATTGGAAAGAGGTTTTACTAACTCGGGATTTTGGGTTTAATGCGAATTAATTGATTGACTAAAAACAGCCATTAGCGGGCACTCAAAGAATTAGGAAAAGCTAGGTTTTGGTTTACACATGGGCTTATTGTAAGCCAGTCTGTCTGCTCCATTATTTGCTGGAAGCATGTTTTTATCCGTAGGGAATATTGCTGTTTTATCTTATGGGATTAGAAATAAACTTTAGCTCATATATCCTTTTATCAACTCTAACTAATTGTATTTTATCTCCAGGTTTTGCATTGACAGTCTTGTTTAAATAGCTGCCAAAACGAGCTCTTGGGCTAATGGTAATAGAACTTTTTACACGCATATCTGTGTTTCTGACTTCCGTGCCGAAGCGAAGCTCAATGGGGTTTCCTTGTTTATCTTTTGAGCGATCACCAAAAGCGTCTTTAGGGAAAAAATTAGAAAGTTTTTCAGGAATATCGATATAACCATTTTTGATGCCTTTTTCAGTTAAAACAATATCAATATGTGGTTGCTCTTGCTGGTCGGTAAATTTCTCATATTCAATGCTATTTTTATACAGAATAAATTCCATTTGTTCTGGAAATAAAGCTGTAAAAACTTGTTCAGTAAACCATACAGGATCTACTTTTATGACTTTAGCAATGTGATGCGTATCTTTGACTGGAATTTTTTCCACATCTTCAGTGATTCCCCATAACTGATCACGCGTGTAATTAAGTAATTTAGCAGCTTGGTCAAATCTAAAATTTTCACAGGAATCGTCATAAAATTTTTCTAATCTGGATTTAATAAAGGGCGAAATCTCCATATAATTCAACATTTCTGGTAGCTTATCTTTATCAAAAGAAATAAAGGTCGTTCTTATAAACCCCATTTTTCTACTTTGTAGCCAACGAAGTGCTTCAGTATTCTTCACCCATACGCCATCTTCGCTAATTAGTTGATTTTCACCCTCAATATTAAGTGCATTTTTAACACTTTTTTCATTCATATTGGCCAGTATTACAATTTCATCAATTAATATTTCATCATCAAAATCAATACTGTGCCTAGCATCACATAGATCCATCATTTCCCATAATGGAGATTTTCGATATATATCCTGAGTTACAGTTTTCATCAATCCCCAGTCAGGGTCTCCATTACCAGCAGACACCACAGCAAATGTATCCGTTACTTCGAGAAACTCTCTAAAGGTCGCGTCAATATTATCAACATCCCAATCACTCCAGTCGATACCTTCAGTGCAGCGGGCATGATAGGCATATTCATAAAAGAATGGAAATGCGCGGCCTACGCGATAGCTTGAAAGGTTAACCTTTTCAGAATCATCCCAAGTATCAATAGGATTGTTTTGAATAGAATTCAATAATTTGTTCCCTGTTTTCCCGAAACCATCGCCGAGAGATGCGTCTATAAAAGTTGCAAAGTGAAGAATGCGTTCCGAAAGTTCTTTTTGTAATTTTAAGAAATATTTGTCTACAGTGAGTGGTGTTTTTTTCATCTACTATACCGAAGGTGAAGCAAGTTAAACTTTATAATATCATAAAAAGGATGTTTGTTTTTAATATAAAAATTTCAGCGAAATTATTAATACAAAACAAAACAGCATAAGTGTGAAATTTGTGTATACTATACCTACTTTCTAAACAAAGACAGGAGCTGGATCATGAGTATGACTATTCACGCACAGGCTAGAATGCAACAGAGAGCAATCACTCTTATGCATATAGATTGGTTAGAGCGGTTTGGATCGATTGAGCCACAAAATGGATCTGAGTTGATTTATTTCAGTCACAGGAGTTTAAAAAATTAGCTAAATACACGGGAGGGATAAGTCAAAAAATGGACAAGTTAAAAAAACTGTACTTAGTGAAAGGTAGCAATGGTCAGGTTGTTACAGTTGGCTATCGAACTGAATCAATTAAACGGAAAAAAACATTAGAGGTAAGCATGCTTAAATTTATTAGTTCTATTGAAGAGGTTGCTGTTTTAGAGGGAGAGGAGGGTAACATTGAGAACCAAGGAAAGTATATTGAATCAGTTTTCTTAGCATTTCAGGTTGGGGTTTTATCCATACCATTAGAAATTTTCTACGCGATCATATTGCCTCTTATAGAAGGGGTTTATCACGTAGTTTCAATAATTAGTAGCGCCTTATTTTATGGCTTTTCAGGAAAATTACGATTAACAAAAGAGAACTGATTTTTAATAAGTGCAGTTAGCTAATATTAAAAAAGTTATCACATTTATTTAACAAAAGAGAGTAATCAAGCTATGAAAAACCAACAATTTGAAGATTTCAAAGATTTCATTAAAAAAGCACCTAGTTTTTCTAAAACTTCCCCATTAACTGATGCACTTTTATTAAAGAAAGAGGGAAAAATTAGTATTTATTACGCACCTTTTGAGTATGTTAATAAAAATGCAAAAATTGTACTTGTTGGTATTACTCCTGGCCTACAGCAAGCAGCTAATGCATTAAATATTGCTAAAAGCGAGTTAGAAAATGGAAATTCATCAGAAAATATTCTAAAAGCTGTTAAATCTAATGCCAGCTTTAGTGGTCCTATGAGGAAAAACTTAATTAATATGCTTGATCATATTGGCATTAATAAAACGCTTGGTATTTCAAGTGCTGATCAACTTTTTTCTTCTCATTCACACCTAGTACAAATGGCATCTATCTTAAAAAACCCTGTTTTTGTTGATGGCCGTAATTATTCTGGGTCTCCATCAATGCTTAAAATCCCTGTATTAAAAGAATTAATAAACGAATTTTTTGTAACAGAAATATGTAATACATTGGAATCACCGCTATTTATTTCTTTAAGCCCCAAAGTGACGGTTGCTTTGGAATGGCTTGCATCAGAAAACATTATTAGTGCAAATCAAATATTAAGTGGAATGCCTCACCCTTCAGGTGCCAATGCTGAAAGAATTGCTTATTTCTTAGGTAACAAATTAAAGGATCAGTTATCAATTAAAACAAATCCACAAACTATTGATAAAAATAAGCAGGATCTTCTAATGAAAATAGAAGCCATCGGTAGCTACTAATATTTTAGTACCAAATGTAAATCACTGAGATTTTATCTCTTAATTAAGCTAACTTGATAAAGGCATGAAAATAATGGACAACATTGAAAAATTAGAATACAAACTTCAGTTAATGCTCAAGTATAAAGTGAATTTTTATGCGGATAACCTGAAGCTTAGTGCAGCAGCAAAAATAAGCAAAAAAATAGCACAAATTGTAGATAAAAAGGCAATGGTATGGGCAAAAACCCAGTCTTTAAAAGATATTGCAGAAAAAGGGTATCCTGAAATCAATCCATTCCTAGTAGATCATGAGCAAATATTCACTTTATTCTATACTCCTGGCTTTGGATTATCGGAAATGCCAATGGTAGAAGAAGCTGTTGAGGCCCATAATGCAAATGAATTTTACAATGCTGTAAAAGAACAAGATTCTTTACCATGGATGTGCAACACAATTGATGAAGAAATGTTTGATCTCTTAAATGAGAAATATGGAACATATCATACTGGTGGGGTACAAGATCAATTACGCACAACTTATGAACAAAAGAAAATGTAACAGAGTTTATTGAGGTTAATTAATTCCAACTTGTTTGGAAGCAGTGTTTTTTTATTTTTATAATTGCGTTAGATAACGCTTTCAACCAAATTTACGGCGTGCTTAGGGCGACACGATCAAACCGTATATTCTCGAAGTCCTTGTTGAAAAAGCCCTCTGGGAGTAGTGACCCAGAGGCAATTTTTCTTTATGGACTTCAATCACCGTACACAAAATACCCTATATTTTTTAATACTTTAATCAAATATGACCAAAATAATTTAAACATTTTCTGTTTCATCAAATAAATAATCAATTAGTCGAGATAGTTTTTTTGATGCTATTCCGTATTATAAACAACTTATCCTATGTCTCTTATGGGTCCAGACTGTGTGAAAACTCGAACCCTATAAATCTGGTGGTAAAATAAGGCGATTTTAAAGCAGGTACCATGCAAAAAGTGGAGTAAACAGCGAGGTTATTTTGTTATATAAGCGTTAGTTTGTAATATTATTCCTTTTGCTTCTAAAATTTTGGAGTTTTCACACAGTCTGGGTCGATAACAGCCAGAAGAAAGGTGTATGAGAGTAGATTCAGAAAAACCAACCCCATACTCCTCCTATGAAAATTTCAGACTAAAAACCCTAACATACAACAACAAGCGTTATCGTAGGTTGAAAAACTTACATTTAGATCGCTTAAATCCAAATTGGATATTGCAGGTTCAATCGATGCAGGATAAGGATATAAAATAACAATGACTGATAGTCAAATATTCCAAAAACAGGATTATATTTACACGCCCTATTTCTGTGAAGAAAACATCTGGCAACTCTGCCGATCATTCCTGAGTCAGGGAATAGATAAAGATCAATTAGACATCTTATTTTTGTCGAATAATAAAAAACAAATTGTTTTATTGAATCAACAACTCGGCAGCCCCAGTGAAGTGGTTGTATGGGACTATCATGTGATTCTAAAGTATCGTCCCGATGCATACACAAGCATGATTTTCGATTTTGATACACGACTACCGTTTCCTGTTGATTGGCAGAGCTATCAACTCGCTACATTTCCTGACCCCAGACAATTAGACTCTGATTACCATATGATGATTCGTAAAATACCATCCAGTGAATATCTGACGCAATTTATATCAGACCGGCAACACATGGCGCATCTAGCTATCTCAGAACACCCAAACTACGAATGTATACAATCCAAAGACTCTAGCGGGAGTATCTGTTTAAAAGATTATTGGGAAATGGATAAAGAGATTGAAGGGGATAGCTATGCGTATAGATATTGCTATGATGCCAATTCAAATTCAACTATAGTTCCAACCTCATCCATTAAAACCACTACCGAACTAAACGTAACCTGTGACCAAAGCCGAATTTATTGAAAGACTGATATCCAAGTCGCCTGAGCTTCCAGCTACTGATGTTGCTCTTGCTGTTAACAACCTGTTTGAGCAAATGAGTTTAGCACTTGAGAAAGGTGAGCGTATTGAAATACGAGGGTTCGGTAGTTTTAGTGTTAGACAGATGAAAGCTAAACAAGGACGCAACCCTAAGACAGGGGAGATAGTTCAGGTGGCTCAGCGTTCATCAATTCACTTCAAGCCAGGACTTGAAATGCGTAACCGTGTCAATAATACAAAGAACCGCATTACTGATGTCTAACTTGGTTTATGGTGCAAAGTATGGTTCCTCAGTAATGACCTTCAGGCTATCAAGCATAGATAACTCTTGATACATTTCTCAGTATGTCTCATATAGGAATTAGCCCTATAACCTAGAAGGTTTCTTGCTCACCGGTATGCTGTTCTGTTAATAACAGGGCAGGGTATCGATTCATCAATAACACCAACACCAATAGAATGACTAAAAAAGCAAAACTAGGCTCAGAAAAGAGGCCCATCATTGTTCGTGTCCACTCAGACGAGAAAGCAAAGTACGTGGCAGAAAAATGTACCGAGAACGGATGGCATTACATCATCGGCTTTGAACTGGATAAGCCTGAAGATATTTCTGATCTAGAAAAGGTGCTCAATCCACCTGCACCTATAGTATCGACTAAAGTGGGTAGGAACGAACCGTGTCATTGTGGCAGTGGAAAGAAGTTTAAGAAATGCTGTGGTTCAAATGGTGTACTGGTAGCTTAACTAATCAAGCTGTCCATTTTAAATATTTTCCAATGGTGAAAGCAGCATAAAAACACGCTTATTATCAATTTCGTGTCTAAAGTACCCATAAGGCATGTTTAGGTGCTCTAAATTGACATGGTTTAAATAGTGACCAAGGCTACCTAAGGTCTGCATGGTACGAAAAGTAATGATAGTCTCTAGGTTAATTTTCATTGGTAATTCAGGGGATGCTTGTCCAAAATCCACACCGTCGACTTTTCTAGGATATTGGTGAACGGTCTTACGAAACCTTGACCCCTTGGACTCCCTTTCATCAAACTTTAAATAGTCTAGACCTTGAGTAACCGTTCCTTCAATATCTTTAATTAATTTCTTTCGAGCGCCGTCACTTTTATCGGAGGGGAATACCGATAAATCAATGTCCTCTGAAAATCGGTTTATTAACTTGTAAGCTTTTGATAAAGATGTCCCCCCTTTAAACACCACATCTTCAATATAAGAAGACTCAGAAAGATATTTAAGGGCTTTTGTGACCCAATAATCTTTTTCAACATAAACCTGTGGTATGCCAATTGTTTCGGCCGTGATCTCTATCAATTCGATAAAAACATCATTATCTTCATGTAATTTCATTATTGAATATTCCATTGTTTGGCAAGCGGCCACTCTGCTTCTTTCAGTTTTAATTTATAGGTGGTAGTTGGGTTAAGTGAAAGTGCCAAACTGCGCGGTATTGATAAATTAAAACGGGTAAATATTAACCCAATCAAAGCCCTTACTTGAGGTCTATAGTAAGTTTCTGCAAGGTTTACCATCCGTTCCTGTTCACTAATAGATAATTTCAAGATATAACTGCTGATTATTTTAAGAGAACGATTTACATCTGAATCGGAAATTTTTTTAATATCTTTCAATGCATCCAAGTATTGAAGTAGTGTAACGTCCTCTTCCTTTATGGGTATGGATGTTGCTTCCGTCTTAATTCGGATTGTCCCCAGTTCTTTTTTTTGACGCCCTCCATTACTAGCGATAGTGATCGTTCGTGGAATTTGTGTTGTAAGACCGAGCTGGTTATAAAGAGATGGCCCTGTTACATAACCATATAAACAACCATTTTTATATGTCATTGAACGGATTAACTCTCCATCTGAAGGTTTTCTTGGTCCAAGCACTCCTATTTTCTGAGTATAAAATTTACCCTTGGATAATCGCTCTAGCTTTTTATCCACCACCATGCGGCCAATAGCCTTGATAACTGCACTTGAAGACTCAAAATAGCAGGGTAAATCTTGGTACCCAAAAATTTGTCCAGCAGGAATATCTGCAATGCTGCTTCGAATTGTTTGTGTAATATTCATACCCCCTCCTCAAGATTAACAGACTACCTATATTAACTATTATATGCAAGTTTTTATAGATAAAAACATGACATTTTGTTGAAAGCAAGGCAGACTTATTGGAACTGGTTTAAAGCTGTTTTTTTCTGGCGAAAATACAGATAGGTGCCTGTGAATGTTGTAGGAAAGGGTGTGCCTTAAGATTAAAGCGCTAGACTTACCATTCGATTTTTTTAACAGATCAACAGAAAAACTCCTTCAGTTGTTTTTCTTGATTGCTATTCTAAAATGACAGTTTCATTAAATTACTTGAGTAAAAATTATGGGTATGAATGAAAATGAATATTTTTTTTCTCCCCAGAAAACTTATTGTATTTTTGATCAAATTAGTCTTAAAAGGTAATTTGAAAAAAATGTGGTAATGTATATCGGATAAATTAACACAACTCATTGATTTTAAAGAAGAATTGTATTGTAAAAATGGTATAATATCTGTTTTTTAAAAGCAGGCAAAACAATGAACAATCTAAAAGTATTAACGATCGCAAATTTAAACGGTGGATGTGGAGTAACGACGATTTCAATAGCATTAATAAAGTATTTCTCTAAAAAAGACTATAAATTGCTTGTCATTGATTTGAATCAGAATACACGATTATCTAATCGTTTTACCCCTGAATATACGAAAGATAAAAACAAATTTGCACAATCGATTGCTGATAGAATTAATGATTTTAATAGTGCTTCAGATTTGTTATTCTTAAAATCTAATATCGTTAATTGCGAAGAAAATGTAGATGCATTGTCTGTTGATGAATTTTGTTTAATGAGAGTTGAAAGTAATGAATCAATAAATAGTAAAATGAAAGATTTTTTTACAAGCGTTACTGATGATTATGACATTGTCATAATCGATACGCTTCCATCAAATAGCTGTCTAGTACGGGCAGCTATTGAGTGCTCGACATCTGTATTAATTCCACTTGTTGCTGATGGAGGGTCTGGAATTGATAAGGCTAGAACTATAATCAATTTATGTGAGAATATGAATCAAAATAGAAGTGCTGATAATTCAATTAGCATTAAAGTATTTTGTAACAAACACAATAAAGTTGAGAAACTCAGCAAAGAATTGCTCTTATACATACAAAACGATCCATTTTTTTCAAAATATGGATTAGCACTCTACATCTCAAGTTGGGTCGCTTATAAGTCCATACTCGATGAAAAAAAATCATTTTTTGATACTGCAGATAAAAAAGCGAGAGAACAGTTAACAGAATTTTGTCAGTTTATTTTAGAACAACTGTTATCGACATCTAAATAATAAAGATAGATTGCATTGCTACAGAATGTCTGATGAATATTGTATTCATTGTAGTATTTTCTGTAACAGTTGAAAAAAAGCATGTCATTAATTGATAGCAGTTTTGCTATCAATTTTGATACCTAATTTGATACCAAAAGCTAGGAATGTCTTCTAATCAATACCTTAAAAAACTATCTTTTTAGGAAAGGTTGATAAAAAGCGAATTTTTTTGATGCAGATTTGGTATCAAAAAAACAGCTAATCATACAATGATTGACATTTTTTGTAGTAAAACAGAATGTTTAAATAAGAGGATCAGTCTTTAGTAATAAGAGTAGGGCCCTCTTTAACTGATAATTATTTTGTCATCAATATCAATACCTTAAGTAATACAAAAACAATAAATATAAGAGGACACTCAGTTACTTATTTGTAGAGTGGGTTGCATAAAATAGAGAAGGTGCTAATCTGGTAGAAGGAAATATAATTCCACTTTTAATGGAATTATATGGGCATTGCGATGCCCACAAGCGATAGCTTGTAGTTAATCCTATGCAACCCAACGAATAGACAGTAATTATGAGTGACAATAAGGATAAAAATATTGCGTATTACGAAGAGATTATTAACAAAGCGATAAACAGCATAAAAGGCATAGCAGATAATATTCAGGAAAAAACACTCCATGACTATACAGTCACCGTTAAGCGATTATTTAGTAATGATCAACTACCTATTACAGCCGCTAAATCAAAAGGTACTTACTATAAATATAGAGCCGCCTGGATCGGTTATTTTGCCAATGAAATACGGAGTGATTTAATCCGCATTGAAATGCATAAAAAGACTGATATTGAGCGCTGGAAAAAAGAAGTTGAAAACATTAAAGCGACATTGGTTTTTTTTGAAAAAGTTAAGCCAGATACTGAGGGTGAAAACTTACAATTAGCGTTAGATTATGATGAAGCATTAAAAGTAGGAATAACTCCCAAGTTTGAATATTCTAACGAATGGCGAGAAAAAGCTAAGCATGAAAAAATTAAAACTCAAAAAAGGGATTTAAAGGCACGTACTCGGAAACTGCCAAAGGGATGGCGAAACAAAATATTCCAAGGTGCGATTGATAAAGGATCTAAACATCTTCTTGCTATCGCTGTCATGAGCTGTACAGGATGCCGTCCCCAAGAATTGTTTAATACGATAAAGATAAAATGGGTTGAAGAAAAAAAAGCCATTCAATTTAAAATATTGAGCGCTAAAAGAAGAGGGGAGTCGATTGAATTTAGGGAATTCAGTATTCAAGATAAAGAGAGTCTTGCTTTTCGGTATATACAGTCACAACTGTTTTTCCAAAGAAAAAATACAATTAAACTCCAGGGGATTAATTTAAAGGCCCTCGCAGCGGATATTACTCGAACGAGCAAAAAATATTTTAAGTTGAAAGATCAGATTGCACCTTATTGCTTTAGGCATGCATTTAGCGGTGATGTGCATACCATTGGCTTATCAGCAGAAGGAATAGCTCAAGTACTCGGACATAGTAGTGATAGAACACAGTCTTATTATAGTCATTCGACAAAACACAGTTCCGGTAGGTTTTCCATCCAAGATATAGAATCAACAGAACCAGTGAAATCTTACAGAAATCAAAAGCTAGAAAAATTGTTTGATGGGCAAGGACAAGGCATAAGAATGAAGTAATGGTCTTTTATAAAAAACAAAGGAGGTTTAAATACATTACTGCAAGCGTTGCAGTAAATAAGACATATCAAATGCACCGTAATATATACAACACTGCTAATTGGTGAAAAGAACTAGCAGCCCCTAATGCCGCTACCAGTGAAGCATCAAACAATTGAAAAATAAGGTTTTTAGTCTAAGTTAGCGTTAAGCTTTAATCTGTTATTGGATATAATCAGTTTTGTATATCCACCGCCTTAGGCGGTGGCTTGGGAAAATGGCTATGCCGATTGCCCTGTTAGTCTACTCATGATACCTCTTGTAGTGTTATCCCCATAACATAAACAAGAGGAAAGAATCATGAGTAGATTTAAAAGATTATCGCATGTTATTTGGTGTTGT
>Ga0209395_1001846_pt1 | contig 28893 bp, 27 predicted proteins | sample GOMGulsemesocosm_3_FD_184635 | JGI IMG/M metagenome (GOLD analysis project Ga0209395, IMG submission 184635) | Methane-oxidizing microbial communities from mesocosms in the Gulf of Mexico - GOM9D Gulf of Mexico (SPAdes) (version 2) | ecosystem: Environmental > Aquatic > Marine > Cold seeps... | reverse complement strand
CATATGTCGGAGAGAATGCCCTTTTTGAAAAGCAATTATTGGCAAATGAGCTAGAAGTTGAGCTTACACCGCAGGGCACTCTAGCGGAGAAAATGCGCGCTGGCGGTGCTGGTATCCCTGCATTTTATACTGCTACTGGCTTTGGCACTCCTGTAGGTGATGGGAAAGAAGTGAGAGAATTTTCCGGGCGCCAATATATTTTAGAAGAGTCTATCACCGGTGATTTTGCCATTGTAAAAGGCTGGAAAGCCGATAGATTTGGCAATGTCGTTTATCGTCACACTGCACAAAACTTTAACCCACTAGCAGCTACTGCTGGAAAAATAACCGTGGTCGAAGTTGAGGAAATAGTTGAGCCTGGTGAGCTAGAACCCAGTCAAATACACACACCGGGAATCTATGTAGACCGCATTATACTGGGCAGCTTTGAAAAGCGCATAGAACAGCGCACTGTACGTGATTAATAAGCTTCCAATTAACCTGATTTTGTAATAAAAGCTAAGTATGACTAGGAGTAATTAATATTATGGCACTTACTCGTGAACAAATGGCAATTAGAGTTGCCCGCGAATTAGAAGATGGATTTTACGTAAACTTAGGTATCGGCATTCCAACATTAGTTGCCAATTATGTTCCCGATGACATTGATGTTATGTTGCAATCGGAAAATGGTTTACTAGGTATGGGCCCTTTCCCATTAGACAGTGATGTCGATGCCGACATGATCAATGCAGGCAAACAGACAGTCACTGCCGCTACTGGCGCTTCTATTTTTTCTTCTGCAGAATCTTTTGCAATGATTAGAGGCGGCCATGTAGATTTAACGGTACTGGGTGCTTTTGAGGTAGATGTTTTGGGAAACATTGCCTCTTGGATGATTCCAGGCAAACTGATTAAAGGCATGGGCGGTGCTATGGATCTTGTAGCAGGTGCTGACAATATCATTGTCACGATGACACACGCATCTAAGCACGGTGACTCTAAGCTTCTCAGTAAATGCACCCTTCCATTAACCGGTGCTGGCTGCATCAAAAAAGTCCTAACGGATCTGGCCTACCTTGAAATAATTGATGGTGCTTTTGTGCTCAGAGAGCGTGCACCAGGTGTTAGTGTAGAGGAAATCCAAGCGTTGACAGAAGGTAAACTTATTGTTCCTGATCACGTACCTGAAATTGAGTTTTAATTGACAAAACGTGATCAACACATTCAGAAATTGGGGGCTTTATTGTATAAATTAATTTTTTTTGTGCCTGTCGAAAATTGTGAGTCAGTAAAGCAAGCCATTTTTGAGACCCAAGCAGGCAGTTTAGGCAATTACGCTAATTGCTGCTGGCAAACCTTAGGTGAGGGAGAGTTCATCCCCACCGGGTTTGCAGCTCCTCATATAGGCGAGATAAATAAAGTCCAAAAAGTGCCAGAGTATCGTGTTGAAATATTATGCACGCAAGAGAATGTAGAGCTAGCAGTAAAAGCTTTAATAACACACCACCCTTACGAAAAGCCCGCTTTTGAAGTGTATGAACCACTCGCAAAGTATTTTGACTTTTATACAAAATAATTTTTCTGGTTCGTTGTATTACTTGACAAATGAACACTGTATAGAACAAAAAAACATTGGCAACAGGCTCAACGGGAGTCAACGTATAATCAGGATCTGCCAAATAGCGAAATCAGTGAACCACTCTTATTACACCTCCCTGAATTCACTATTTAGCGTATCCCGATATTTACGCCCCCCCCTTTCACTGCTCGACGAAAGATGTGTTAAGCTGTCCACGCAAAGGCTCATCATTAGAGCTTAGATAAAGCCGTAACTTTGACGAACTTAGCAATATCCAACTCAAGCAAGAAAAGGAATTTCTTTTGTTAAATATATTAGAGCCTAGTTCTAATAGCGTTGCTGATTTATTAGTCGAGCAAATTCGCCATGACATACTCTTTGCAATACTTCCCGTAGGCTTGATCTTATCAACCAATTTTTTAAAAAAGCAATATGGCGGCAGCCCTGCTTACCTAATTGAAGCCTTACAAAAACTTAAACAACAAGGTTTTGTCACTCTTAATGATCAGCGTAATTATCAGGTAAGCAAAGCCAGCAATGAAAACTCGCAATGTATTATCCAAGAGCGCGTTAAACTTGAATCTATTGGCTTAGAAACATCCATTAAACACGGCAACATTCATTGGTATGCAATGGTTTTGAGCGCTCACAACAATTGGCTTGATAGCTGTGAGTGCACACGACAAGCCCCCCAATATGCAGCCGTTGATTTTGAAGAAAACATTAAACTGTTTCACCAAAAATTAATCAGCGCTTGTGGCTCAACTTCTCTAATGTCTCAGCAGGACAAGCTCTACCAGCAAACAAGAGCTTTAAGAGTAGCTATTTTGCAATCACCTGATACCAACCTTGAAGAATACGCGCTAATTGCAAAAAAATTAATGACCCATATATTGGCAAAAGAAATACAACCGTCATTAACAGCACTTGAGAAGCTGATTAATTTCATATAAAAAGGTAGGATTAGCGCTCTATTTATTACCTCTACTATTTTTATGACTCTAAAAAAAAGCACAGCTAACAAACCTAAATTGCATCCTAACAACCTGCATAATGATCATTATGATTTTGCGCGCTTAGAAGAAAACCATCCACTATTAGCACAGCATACTTATCAATTAAGAGGAAGAACAACCCTGAATTTTTCTGACTCAGACGCTGTTATTCAACTCAATTGTGCGCTGCTTAAAACATATTATAAAATAGAGCACTGGCAGATTCCCGATGGTTATTTGTGTCCACCTATCCCAGGTAGAGTAGACTATATCCACTATTTAGCGGATCTTTTACAAAGAACATACCCAGATAACTCTATTAATTCGCCCAAAATCACCGTTTTAGATATCGGCACAGGCGCGAGTTGTATATACCCGATCTTAGGTCAAAGGTGCTATCAGTGGTCATTTATTGGCAGCGATATTGATCCAATCTCAGTCAACACAGCCAAACAAATAATTGCTGCTAACAGAGGGCTTGCCAAACGCGTCAAAATCAAACAACAAAAGAGCTCTTCTCATTTTTTTGAAGGTATACTCGATAGTCAGACTAAAATTGATCTAACAATGTGCAACCCCCCATTTCACAGCTCTTTAGAAGAAGCTTTAAGTGGCAATAAAAGAAAAAGAGACAACCTACAAAAGAATCGGCAGCACAACGTGCCAAAAACAGTCAAAAATTTAAATTTTGGGGGTCAACAAGCCGAATTATATTGTCAAGGTGGTGAGCTTCAATTCATAAAATCGATGATAAATGAAAGTAAACGTTTCGCACATCAAGTTCTTTATTTCAGCACCTTAGTATCAAAAGCTGATAACCTAAATGCGATAAAACACGCCCTAGAAAAAGTAAACGCAGTTGATATTCAAATCGTCAAAATGCATCAAGGCAACAAAACAAGTCGCTTTGTCGCCTGGTCATTTTTAGGCGTCGAACAAAGAAAAGCCTGGAAAAAGATAGATTTGGCAAAAAGATAAACTGATTTATTCTATCCCAAGACTCATTAATGATGGTAGGTGTTATAGATTTAACAATAGCACTTATTTATCTTATATTCATTTTGTTGTAGCCTCGTTTTTCACACCTAGCAAGGTATTCAACAATGTTCTCTATTGAGATAGATAAACATGTCAGTGTGCTTTTCTTGCACCATAGATTCAAAACTGATTTCTATAAATTATACAAAGGCAACAAATTACAGTTTTCAAAGTGGTTCGGCTGGCCTTCAGAGAGCGACAGCCCTAGCTATTTCGAGGCTTTAATCAAAGACGGTTTATATGACTACGCTCGCGGTAAAGCTGTTCACTGCGGTATCAGCTTCGATGAGCAAATGATCGGTTATATTGGGCTAACCAACATTAATTATGAATTGAATAAAGCTGAACTACGCTTTCTAATAGCGCCTGAATTTGAAGGACGCGGCATAATGCACAAGGTATGCACAAAAATAATTGCATACAGCTTTGATTTTCTCGCGCTTGAAAAGCTTGAAATGTCTATAGCCACTGAAGACTTAGCAAGTCGTAAAGCCTGTGAAGCTTTAGGTTTTCAACTAGAGGGGATTCTCAAGTGTGCTGACAACATTAAAGGAAAACTGATTGACCATGCCAGATACGGTTTATTAAGATCCAATTACCTAATATTGAAGTAAAAAATACTAACTTTTGACTTAGTTATGCATTTTATCATTTAAAAGCGATTGTAAAGCCCTACTTTGACGATCATAATCTTGACTCAAAATTGCTGTACCTTTGATTGGATTAATTATGTCTAAAAAGATAAATCTTGGCGTCATTTTTGGCGGCCGCTCCGCTGAGCACGAAGTCTCCTTAATGTCTGCAAAATCCATTGTAGCTGCCGTTGATAAAGAAAAATATAACGTACATTTAATTGGTATCACTCATACTGGACAGTGGCTTTATGCGCAGAACGATCAAGCAGCCTTAGATTACAAAAGCGTGGATGAGCAACAGTTACTTGAAACCAGTATTGATTTCTCTAACGCTAGCGCAACTTTGATCAATAATTCTCCAGACAAACGCGGAGAGACGCTCGCCCAATTAGATGTTGTGTTTCCAATCCTTCATGGCCCCTACGGTGAAGACGGCACCATCCAAGGCTTACTAGAGCTATCAAATGTCGCCTATGTCGGCTGTGGTGTTGCGGCCTCCGCGATCGCTATGGATAAAGCCCTTGCCAAGAATGCATTTAAAGCAGCGGGTCTGGCGCAAATGGAATATCTTGTTTTTAACTACACAAAATTTGACACTGATCCTGTATTAATCGTCACTGAAATCGAAGCGGCACTAAAGTATCCTGTCTTTATTAAACCTGCAAACATGGGTTCAAGCATAGGCATCTCAAAAGCGAGCAACCGTGCTGAACTAAAAGCTGGGTTACAAGAAGCTTTTAAATATGACAATAAAATTGTAGTTGAACAAGCTGCTGATAATTGCTCTGAAGTCGAATGCGCAGTTTTAGGCGAGCGCCCTGTTAGAGCATCTGCTGTTGGCGAAATAATAGCCGGTAAAGAGTTTTATGATTATGAGACGAAGTACTTTGATGGTAAATCAGAAACATTAATACCAGCCTCGTTGCCTGAAGCTGTTATGAAGAAAGTACAAGAAGCATCTCTGGTTGCGTTTGAAGCTATTGACGGCAGTGGCCTATCACGCGTTGACTTTTTTGTTCACAAAGAGAGCCATGACATTTACATCAACGAAGTAAATACCATGCCAGGTTTTACCCCTATTAGCATGTACAGCAAATTATGGAATGCCAGTGGTATCGAATACTCAGACCTTATTGATAAACTGATCAATGTTGCGCTGGTAAGACATCAGCAAAAATCGCGTTTATCTCACCACTCGTCATTATAATTTCAAGGAATTAGATAGAGATGATTTAGGCTACACCTAATTCATCTCTGTTCACGTTCTCTTAGCCACCCAACTCGGCTTAAATACTTATAAGATGCATTATCTTTAGATGAATTAGGCTACGCCTAATTCATCTCTATTAAAGTACTTATTGAACGGCTGTTAACGGCTCAATATGCTTTAGAAACTTATCTGCGGATAATAAACCCACAGTTTGCATATGACTCATCAGTTCGCCCTTAGCGTCATAAAAAACTAATGCAGGTGGGCCCAGTACTTGGTATTTTTTAAGTAACGCCCGTGCATCATCATTAAAATCCGTCAAGTCAACTTTAATTAAACGCATCTTTGATAATTTTTTCGCGACAGCCTCTTCCTCAAACATTAGCTCCAATTCCACACAAGAAATACACCAATCAGCGTAAAAATCCAACATTACCGGCACATTCTCAGCTTTTGCCTGGGCTAGTATCGGCGTTATTTGTGCGAGTGCTGTGACTTTAGTGAAGCTGTTATTACTGCCATGTTGAACATTGTTAGTGATGCTCAATCCCTGTAAAGGCTGAACAAATCTCGCATTACCAACAAACACGCCAATTAATAAGCTTAATCCGTAAACTAAAAACACTAACCCAATGCCTTTAAAGAGTTTGGCCAGAGCGTTATCCTTTTCTTTTAGCGGCGCAAAAGCGCCAATGAAAATAGCACTTATGATAATGGTGATTGCACTTAAAAGCTGAGTAATTTCGATGCTCACTACTCTATCTAGCATGTAGATCGCCATAAAAATAAGCACTACACCGAACGCTGCTTTAATGCGAGTCATCCAAGCACCTACCTTCGGTAGAAAATGCCCTGCAGAAACCCCGACCAGCAATAGTGGAACCCCCATCCCAATACTTAATGAGAACAGAGCAAGTCCGCCCAGAACAGGATCTGCACTTTGTGCAATATAAATTAATGCACCTGCCAATGGCGCAGCCATACAAGGCCCTACGATCAATGCAGAGAGAACGCCCATAATCGCCACACCTATATAATTACCGGTGCGTTGATTGTTACTCATAGACGTCAGCTTACTTTGCAGTACGGCAGGTAATTGCAGTTCATAAAAACCAAACATCGACAGTGATAGCAGCACAAAGACAATACTAAATACGACAATAATCCAGGTCGCTTGTAACAAGGCCTGCAAATTCTCACCAAACATTCCAGCCAATACACCGGCCACAGTATAGGTAATAGCCACCGATAAGACGTACACCAAAGTCAGGCTAAATGCTTTACCTCTGGTCACTTGCTTTCCTTGGCCAACGATAATGCTGGAAATAATAGGGATCATTGGCAATACACAAGGCGTTAAAGAAAGCGCCAATCCTGCGACAAAAAATACGCCCATTATCCAAGCCAAGCTTCCCTCGCTGAGCAATACACTGAAATAATCTTGCTCACTCAATACGGCAGAGTTTTCTGTGGCCCCCACTACTGGATCAACTGTATTGTCAGCAACTTCGCTCTGCGCTGGGAGAGCAATGTTCAACATTTTACTCACCGGAGGATAACAAACCCCACCGTCCCAGCAGCCCTGATATTGAACTCTCAGATCAATAAAACCTTGTTGCTTATATTGTTCAATATTTAGCACGATTTCACTGCTGTGATAATAGACGTTTACTTTGCCAAATAATGGATCCTCTTTTAATTTGCTTTTACTACGACTGACTTCTACGACGTCTTTATCTGCTATAGTAAATTTCATTTTATTATCGTATAGATAATAGGCATCGAGAATATCCCAGCGCAAAAGCAACTGGTTATTTGGCAAAATCTCACTCGAAAGTGTAAACACTTCATCTACAAGTCTTGGGTCTTGTGATTCACTCTTACCAAATAGTCCTGCGTTTACAGTGACTACCTGCAATATAAAAAACAACGGCAGGACAATTTTTACGATCTTACTTCGAAAAAGCTTAAACAAGACATACTCCAACTTATTAATACAACAACACCTTTCATTGACTTTTTAAAACGCACTTAGTTCTATGTAACTCTCAATGGGACTGTATTTTCCCAATACAAAACCGCTACATTCTAACGTGAGTTAAAATTTGTCGTTACTGTTATTACGTAACCAAGGCATTATTTAGATTCGAATTTTTTAAGCTTTACCAAAAATATCTAACATCTATGACAATCGCGCGGCAATAAGTCTTTTTTTAACCATAATTGGATAATTAGCGTTAAAGTGACTTATCCCGTTCCATCTTTTATGTTAAAAAGGTTGTCCTTATAAACATAAATAAAGATAAAGCTGCGAAGCTGTTATATCCGCGTAGGACGCACGAGCCAATGAATAATAACCAAGTAGATAATTTAAATGTAGACTCTTTTTCAGTACTTATCACACCTCAAGGTTTGAAAGAAAAACTACCGTTGAGTAGCGCTGCAAAGAATGTAATCACCGAGGGCCGTGAGGTCATCCGCAATATTTTAGACGGTTCTGACAAACGTCTATTCGTAGTAATAGGCCCCTGCTCTATACACGATACAGCTGCCGCTCTCGATTATGCCAAGCGCCTTAAGGCGCTTTCTGAAAAAGTACAAGATTCTATCTATATCGTTATGCGCGTATATTTTGAAAAGCCAAGAACAACCGTTGGCTGGAAAGGTTTAATTAACGACCCAGAACTTAACGATTCTTTTCAAATTGAAAAGGGACTGCATATTGCGCGTAGATTATTACTCGATATTTCAGAGCTTGGCCTTCCGCTCGCCACTGAAGCGCTTGACCCTATCTCACCACAATACCTGCAAGATTTAATTTCTTGGTCTGCTATTGGCGCACGTACAACAGAATCTCAAACGCACCGTGAGATGTCATCTGGCCTTTCATGTGCTGTGGGTTTCAAAAACGGGACGGATGGCGGCCTTGCCGTCGCCACTAATGCTTTACAATCAGTGAGTCACTCTCACAGCTTCTTAGGCATTAACTCCGGCGGTGAAGTCTCTATCATTAAGACCAAAGGTAACCAATACGGACACCTTGTTTTAAGAGGCGGCGGCGGAAAGCCAAACTACGACATTGCCAATATCTTGCGCAGTGAACAAGCGCTTGAAAAAGCAGGTCTTAAAACCAACATCATGGTTGATTGTTCTCACGAAAACTCTTCCAAAGACCCTGCGATGCAACCTTTAGTGGCCAAAAACATCAGCCATCAGATATTAGAAGGTAATAAATCAATTGTCGGCTTGATGATCGAATCCAACATCGGATTTGGCAACCAGAAAATGACTGCCGACCCTGCAGATCTCGAATATGGCGTATCCATTACGGATGGTTGCATTGACTGGCAGCAAACTGAAGACTGTTTACTAGAGATGCATAACAAGCTTAAAGATATCCTGCCAACTCGCTGATATCAAAGCACTTGTAAATTGTTCGCCAGCTATGATTCGTTGTAGCTGGCGTTTGTTTTTATGATATTCTGTGGTTATACCCCTATATTTTAGCCCTTACCATTTCTTGGCGGCTTCAAGATCTGACTGCTTCTGCTCTACCCATGATTCTTGCGATTCTACTGCCTCTTTTTTCCAGAAAGGCGCCTCTTTTTTAAGATAATCCATAATAAATTGGCTGGCTTCAAATGCCGCGACTCTATGCGCGCTTACCACACCGACAAAAACAATATTATCATCTACGTGCAAGCGCCCTACTCGGTGAATCACCGCAACATTATCAAGCGGCCAACGCGCTCTTGCCTGAAGCACAATATTTGTTAAGCATTTCTCCGTCATGCCAGGGTAATGCTCTAGAAACATGAATTTCAAATCATTTTGAAAACTATCCCTCACCAACCCTGTAAAGGTAACAATGGCACCATTGCTCGCCTCTCCTTGCTGCAACCATTTAAACAACTCATCATGAGAAAAATTTTGTGTTTGTACTTTGATTAAATCTTGGGACATGTCGCCAACCTAAAATGTTATCTAACTATTTTGTTAATTATATTAATCGATTACACTACCTTGTATCCACAGTTACTTGCAGCACACTTGAGCTTTTCTTATAGCACCTAGCCATATATTGCACCCAATTGCTCACGCTCTAACTTGCTTGTTGATTTTACGACTTTTCTTGCTCAATCGACTGAACAGACCAGTACCGCAATCAATTTAAAAAAGCCGGTAAAATCTATTAATTGCGTTATCATCACGCCATGCAATATACAAACTAGTAGGCTGCCCCAATACAGACTGACCGACTGCGAACAAAGTTCTCGGACAGCCTCCTAGATAAATACTTGTCCGTATGGATAAAAAATAAGAGAATCTCAGAAAGTGATGGCTTTAAACACGATTTTTATTTTTGTCAGTGTATTTTAGCCAATTATCTTATTGAGTTACTTTAGATCAAAAGACAAAAGCGCTACTATAGCAACCTAAATTTTAACTGGTGTAAACGGTTTTAACCGCCCTCCTTTAAATTCTCACCCTGTATTAAGAGTTAAATCAGATCAATGAACAAGCAAATAGATAACAGTGATACAAAAGTCATCGTCGGAATGTCTGGTGGAGTCGATTCCTCAGTTTCAGCCTTACTATTGATGCAACAAGGTTATCAAGTTGAAGGGTTGTTCATGAAAAACTGGGATGAAGATGACGGCACTGATTACTGCACCGCGATTGAAGACCTTAAAGATGCTCAGTCTGTTTGCGACAAGCTAGGCATCAAGTTACATCAAGCAAATTTTGCCGCCGAGTACTGGGACAATGTTTTTGAGCACTTTCTTGAAGAGTATAAAGCAGGGCGTACACCAAACCCGGATATTCTTTGTAATAGAGAGATTAAATTCAAAGCATTTCTTGAATATGCATTAGAGCTTGGTGCTGATTTTATCGCAACAGGACACTATGTAAGACGCAAAGAGACCCTTGATGCCCAAGGTAATGCGCAAGTACAGATGCAAAAAGGCTTGGATGACAACAAAGACCAAAGCTACTTTCTGCATCAAGTAGGAGAGCAAGAGCTTGCTAAAACACTATTCCCTGTCGGCGAGCTGTTAAAACCCGCAGTGCGTGTATTGGCGGAAGAAAATGATTTAGTTACACACAACAAAAAAGACAGTACTGGTATTTGCTTTATTGGCGAAAGACGTTTTAAAGACTTTTTAGCGCAGTATCTTCCCGCACAACCTGGGAAAATAGTCACCCAAAAAGGTGAAATTATTGGCGAGCATGCAGGCCTTATGTATTACACCATCGGTCAACGCCAAGGACTATTAATAGGCGGGCTTAAGGATTACCCGGAAGACCCGTGGTTTGTCGCAGGCAAAGACTTAGACAACAACCAATTACTCGCAGTACAGGGCAAGCAACACGATTTACTCTTTACTAACTGGCTGACAAGCTCTGATATCTTTTGGATCAACGGTGAACCAAGCACACTTAAAGCCGGTGAATCATTTACTTGCATGGCAAAAGTTCGCTATCGTCAAGATGATCAGGAATGTAGTATCCAGCCTTTAGCGCAAAACGGTTATAAAATCACTTTCAAGCAACCACAGCGCGCTATCACGGCAGGACAGTCTGTTGTCATATATCAAGATGATATTTGCCTTGGTGGCGGCGTTATTGAAACGACTGGGAAATAACATCTTTCAGATTTTATTCGGAGAAAGTACGCATGTCTAGATCGCAAGATGAGCAAGCTATTGCAATAGCAGCCATGTTTCAAGCAGCCTCTTTAGTGGATCAAATTGCTACTAAAGGCATGATTTCACAAAGCAGCTTTGAAGTATCTATCAATAGCTTATTTGCGCTTAACCCAGAAAACACTGAACAAATATTTGGCGGTCAACGCTTTCTCACCAGTAATTTAGGGCTGGGCTTTAATGCCGTTATCGATACGCTTGAGAAAAATCGAAAAAGCAATTCCGCCAATATCACTAACTACGTTTTATCGATGATTATGCTGCAGCAAAAGCTGGCTAAGAATGATCAAATGCTGGCTTTAATGGCAAAACGCCTACAGGAGATCAGCGATAAAAATGATCGGTTTTATTCTTTTCAAAACACAGATAACACTGAAGAAACAAACTATACCCACCCCAATATTGTCGCGGGACTAGATGGACTATATCAAGACACTATCAGTACTTTTAGCTTTAGAATTAAAGTTCAAGGTGATCCTAGGCATTTGCAAAACAAAGAGAACGCAGCAAAAGTACGCGCTTTATTGCTCGCCGGTATACGCGCGGCAATTTTATGGCGCCAAGTGGGCGGCAAGCGTTGGCAATTACTGTTTTTTAAATCTCGCATTAAACACAGTGTCGAAAAGATACTAGGTTCCCGTTGATTTAAGGCCACGCCAAATAAATTCAGCTTAGCTGCGATCCAAGATCTACGCCAAGCTACACGCCGACATTAAATTACTATATAATGTCGCACAAAATTTCTAACCGATTACAGCGAGAACATTCATGGAACTTTCTGCACTATCTGCGGTTTCCCCTATCGATGGGCGTTACAACAGTAAAACTTCTGCTCTGCGTCCTATTTTTAGCGAATATGGTCTAATCCGCAACCGTGTTACGGTTGAAGTAAGATGGCTACAAAAACTTGCACAAACAACGCTAATCTCTGAAGTTCCACCTTTCTCTGAGACAACTAACCAGCTTTTGAACGATATCGTCGACAACTTCAGCGAAGTTGATGCGCTACGTGTAAAAGAGATAGAAAAAACGACCAACCACGATGTTAAAGCGGTTGAGTACATGATCAAAGAAAAGTTCGCTGATAATCAAGAACTGCAAGCGATCAATGAGTTTGTACACTTCGCCTGCACATCAGAAGACATCAACAATTTATCTCATGCACTCATGCTTAAAGAAGGCATGGATGTTATGCGTCCAGTGTTGGTACAGTTGCAACAAGAGATTGCGCAGCTCGGTAGAGACTTTGCAGCTCAGCCTATGTTGTCTAGAACGCACGGTCAAACAGCCTCTCCGACCACTGTCGGTAAAGAAATGGCTAACGTTGCCTATCGCTTACAACGTCAAATAAACCAACTTGATAACATTGAGTTTCTAGGAAAAATCAACGGCGCAGTAGGCAATTACAACGCTCACATCAGCGCTTACCCAGACGTTGACTGGGAAGAGCACGCAAAGTCATTCATTGCCGGTTTAGGCCTAGACTTCAACCCATTCACAACTCAGATTGAACCTCACGATTACATCGCAGAAATGTTCGATGCTTTTGCACGCTTCAATACTATCTTGATTGATTTTGATCGAGATATTTGGGCTTACATCTCAAATGCTTATTTCAAACAAAAAACCATCGCCGGCGAAGTGGGCTCTTCCACCATGCCGCATAAGGTTAACCCGATTGATTTTGAAAACTCTGAGGGCAACTTAGGTATCGCTAACGCAGTTATGCAACACCTATCTGCCAAGCTACCTATCTCCCGCTGGCAGAGAGACCTAACAGACTCTACTGTACTGAGAAACATGGGCGTAGGCATGGCATATAGTATGATAGCTTACCAATCAACGCTAAAAGGCATGAGCAAGCTTGAGCTAAATGCAGCGGCCATTGATGCAGACCTTGAGAACTCTTGGGAAATTTTAGCAGAACCGATTCAAACAGTGATGCGTCGTTACGGTATTGAAAAGCCGTATGAGAAGCTAAAAGAGCTGACACGTGGCAATGATATGAACAAAGAGACAATCAGAAACTTTATCGATGGCTTAGACATGCCTGATGAGGCTAAAGATTCGCTGAAGAAACTAACACCGCACAATTACATCGGCAATGCGATTGAGCAAGCTAAAAGCATCTAAATCTTAAAATGCTAGCAGTATCACTGCTAGCATTATTTCATTTTAAAGCGATAACAAGCCACCGCCTGACAAGTTCTCAAGCGCCTCACTCCCCGCTATCTTCCCGACATTATCACCTTCAGTAACAAGCCTTGCACTACCTTGTGTAAAGAGCATACCCGTTGTGCGCGCAAAGATATCAGCACGCCCAGTAGCCGGGTCGTGGGCTGTAAGATCGACAATTTGAGCAATTAACTGGCCTTTAACAACCCGATCCCCCAGCGCGACTTTCCAACAGATAATACCGCTTTTTACTGCACTTACCGCATCGACTGCATCTAGGTCTGTGCTAGTGACAGCAAAAGGCTCGCACTCTATTTCCAAGCCCTGAATTGAACCTTGCGTGGCTAAAAACGACAACAAGCCAGCGGCATCTTGCGCAGCCAATTCATCATTGACATCCGCCTCGCCTCTAAACTCCACTGTGGCCGCAAAGCAGCTGTGAGACAGCTTCGTTTCTACAGCAATCCAAGGTAGCACATGCGCCGCATCAAAGGGCGAACCACCAGGTTCGTCTTCGAGTAATAGCACGGGGATCTTTAGGTGCTGCGCCAATATTTCAGCTTGCTCTTTATGGCGGTAGTTACTGTATAGATGCAATAACGCCTGCGAATCACAGTGCAAATCCAATACAATATCTGCGTCTATAGATAACGACAACAAGGTTTTTTTAAGGTGCTGCAATGGCGTAACAGTAGGTAACTGTTTTATCGCATCAAGCAGCGATTGTTTAATTTTTGCTGCGCTATTGCTACCTTGTTGGCAAGATTGCCCAGCCACCTCAGAAAGATCCGGCCAATTTCGATTAAAATTACCTTCTGCACTAAAGGATTGTCGCCCTAATACCACGCCATTTAACTTCTGATCTAAACCAATAGGATTGGCAAAAGGCACAACGATAATTTCCCCTGCTAACCGATCTTCTTTATCAAGCTCAATGAGTTTTTGCAGCAAGTGCTGAAGAGCGATCATTCCCGGCCATTCATCAGCATGCAGGGCTGCCTGCAAATAAACCTTAGGACCTTCAACGGCTCCTTTAAACCGATGAACTGTTAAAAACCGTTCGGTTCCTGGGCTAGGCGATTTCAGAGTGATATTTTCAACGATATGTGACACGTAACAACCTTAAAGTATAAATATTAATAAAGGCCCCGAAGCAAGGCAACTGAGCTTGTGATCTTGTGATCTTGGATAATGAAAGTTTCAATGACGCTAACAACATTTACGCCCCAAGGAATCTGAAATTAAGCCCATGATGATGCAGGCACAGCCTAGCTCAGTTCAACTACCTAAACGTTCGACTCCAAAGCAAGAACAGAGCGTAAACTGTTGATTTTAAAGACAAACAAAAGCATTAACGATACCCTTGGGCGCAGTGGGTATTTTCTAGCTGCTGTAGAACCAAAAGTTTACGCAAAGTCGTGCAGTGAAGTCACTGATTCAGGCCTTAAAATACAGAGGATAAGAATTCTTTACAGCGCGCAGAAGTAGGATTGTCAAAAACCTCTTGCGGAGTACCAAATTCTTCCACTTTACCTTGATGCAAAAACATGACTTTGCTGGAAACTTCTCGGGCAAATTTCATTTCATGTGTGACAATCAACATAGTGCGCCCCTCTTTTGCCAAATCGCGCATAACTTTGAGCACCTCACCGACTAACTCGGGATCCAGTGCCGATGTAGGTTCATCAAACAACATGACCTCAGGATCCATTGCTAGCGCTCTCGCTATAGATACACGCTGCTGCTGACCACCTGACAACATACTGGGATACACATCGCGCTTATCACTCAGACCCACTTTAGCCATTAACTTCTCTGCGTATTGAACGGCTTCTTCACGGCTCTTTTTCAAAACCTGAACAGGACCTTCAATGATATTCTCAAGCACAGTCATATGCGGCCATAAATTAAAGTTTTGAAATACAAACCCTAATTTCTGCCTAACCTGCTCTAGCTGCTTATGATCGCTAGCGGCTAAATCACCTTGCTTATCACGCACTAGTTTTAACTGCTCACCACTGATTTCAATAGAGCCTTCGGTGGGATTTTCAAGCATGTTAATACATCTCAAAAAGGTACTTTTTCCCGAGCCACTTGAGCCTATTATCGAGATAACATCCCCTTCACCCGCCTGCAGGTCGATGCCTTTAAGCACTTCTAAATCACCAAAGGTTTTGTGGATATTACTGACATTAATTGCGATATTATTTTCTGACATGATCTAAGCTCTTCGCGTACAGCGTTCTATTATTATTGATTATATAAATAACTAGCCTAACTTTAGCACAGTGACAAATCTAGTGAAATCCCACTCATCGAGCAGCTATTTTAACGACTAACGCAGATTAGCATAGCGTCGATTATTATCTGCACAACCGCCAACACATTGTCTAAACAAATGTCGTATTATCTAAAGATATGGCACGTTAAGCCGTATCGAGCCGTTAACAATGAAGGTAATATAGCCGGTGAATGTATTCGTCTACCATCACTATCCCCATTTGGCGGTATATGCGTATTCGCTTTATAACAATAATTAACTCATGGATAAAAGTATGAAAAAAATACTAGCGACAGCAGCGATTACCGCTGTAACATTATTATCAGGTGCAGCTCAAGCTGGCGACGTAGTTAAAATTGCAACTGAAGGCGCTTACCCTCCGTGGAACGCTCTTAACAGCGCCGGCCAGCTAGAAGGCTTCGAAATTGATTTGTACAAAGACTTATGCGCACGTGCAAAACTTGAATGCACCATGGAGCAAACTGCTTGGGAAGGTATCATTCCCTCTCTACAGCAAGGTAAGTTTGATGTCATCATGGCTGGTATGTCTATTACCGACAAGCGTAAAAAGAAAATCACATTCTCGCGTTCATACGCTTCTAGCCCAGCTGTTTTTGTTGTCAATAAATCATCAGATTTAGCTACTTTTAAAGTCGCCTCTGACAACATCTCTCTCGCTGTATTAGACTCAGAAGAAAAAAGCTCTCTAGATGCAACATTGGCAGCGCTTAAAGGGAAAACAATTGGTGTTCAAAAAGGCACTATCCACCTTGATTTCCTAAATGAATATGCAATAGCCAATGCAACTATTCGCTCTTACGGCACACAAGAACAACTCGATCTAGACCTTCAATCAGGTCGTGTAGACGTCGCTTTTGCCGCAATGAGTTACTGGCACCCTCTTTTCCAAAAAGAAGAAGGCAAAGACTTCCTATCAATCGGCCCCGGCTTCTCTGAAGGCCCATTTGGCGACGGCGTCGGTCTTGGTTTGCGTAAAGACGACCAAGAGCTTGCTGATAAGCTAAGCGTTGCAATCAAATCTGCTATCGCTGATGGCACTGTTTCAAAAATGGCCACTAAGTGGTTTGGTTTTGATGCATCTACTAAGTAAATAATGATTTACTGTATTCGCAGGTCGTTTACCGACCTGCATATTTCCACTACCTTATAAAAATAACCTTCATGAAATTTCAGGTACTCCTTTGGATTTAACTATTTTAAGCTGGGGCGCAAGCGGCTGGGGAGATGAGTTCTTCTGGGCAACCCTAATGACTATTAGCGTCGCTATTTGCTCTTTTTCATTTGGTATTGTACTCGCAGCGGGCGCGACTGCGATGAAACTAAGTGATTATAGATTTTTAAGAATTCTCGCCAATGGTTACACCACTATTGTTCGCGGAATCCCAGAATTACTGGTCATTTACTTAGTCTTTTACGGCGGCAACAGTATTTTAATGTCCGTTGCTAAAGGCGCCTTCAACTATCACGAATATATTGAGCTTCCAATCTTTTTCATGGGCGTCATCTGTATAGGACTAAGTTCAGGTGCTTATTCAACCGAAGTTATCAGAGGCGCCGTTCTCGCCGTCCCTATCGGCACGATAGAAGCCGCCAAAGCAATAGGCATGACATCGATCACTCGATTTAAACGCGTTCTACTGCCTCAGGTTGTGCGCTATGCTCTTCCTGGACTTGGTAACGTTTGGCAGCTTACCCTCAAAGAAACATCATTAATTTCTGTTATAGGTCTTGCTGAAATCGTGCGTATATCGCAAATTGGCGCAGGCAGCGAAAAACAACCTTTCACCTTCTTCTTAACCGGACTGGTATTGTTTTTGATTCTCGCCTCTCTATCAGACAAAGGCTACATATCTATCGAGAGATGGTCTAATCGCGGCGTAAGGAAATCCTAATGGATATCGATATAATAAAAGAATCAATCCCAGCGATTGCCCAAGCACTACCAACTACCCTCGCTCTTGTCAGTATCTCACTGTTTTTTGGCTTCTTTTTGGCCGTCATTGTAGCTCTAGGACGCTTAAGCCAGCACAGCATACTAAACAAACCTGCCTATATATTTGTCTATATATTCCGATCCACTCCACTATTGATTCAAATGTTTTTGATCTATTACGGTTCAGGCCAATTTAGAGACGAGCTCGATGCAATAGGCTTATGGCAATTCTTTAAAGAGCCTTGGTTCTGTGCAATTTTATCTCTCACATTGAACACCGGCGCTTATACTAGCGAAATCATCCGCGGTGGCATTCAATCAGTTTCACCAGGACTGCTTGAAGCTGGTAAAGCCTGCGGCATGAACACCCTACAGCTTTTTAAGAGAATCACCTTTCCCCTAGCGATGCGCCAGGCACTGCCAGGCTATGGTAACGAAGTGATATTGATGGTTAAGTCCACCTCTTTGGCCAGCACCATCACCATTATGGAGATGACCGGTGCCTATAAGGAGATTGCCTCAGAATACTTTAGCCCATTTGAGCCAATCATTATTGCGGGAAGTTTTTATCTGCTATTAAACTATACAATAACCGTCGCAATTTCTATGGCCGAGAAAAAATACGCGCTGAAGAACCGCTAACACATACATTCAATACAGGTCCTTATAACTGGCATTATAAGGACCTTGCTCTAATCACACTTAAGATCAAAAAACGCTTTAGCCACTGACTCTCCATTAATTAAAATCGACAGACTATGCCTACCTGAGTAGTATTTTCGAGTGCTTATAGGCTTAATTAAATGCCTTTTATTGAGTTCAATACTCCCCCCTTCATTTATCGTAACATTTTTTAATTTAAAGACTTTTTCCCGCAGCTCACCATTTGCTTTAACAAATCCAATGGCGTAATCAACCACCATTTTCTGCTGCCCTTGCCCCAACGAGCTTATCTTGAAAGCAAACTCAATAGCCTCCCCTAGTGCTAGCTCTTCACTGACCAACTCTAAAGCCCCCTGCGCCACATTTGGCGCAGCGGTATACCCTAACAATGGGTAAACACGTTTATGCCCCTGCTTCACTAGAGATCGAGTAGCATGCGATATTACCCACTTAACATTCTTATCAGCTTGGCTCACCCATCCCTCACATACATCTATAACAAACTGTGGGTGATCTTTAGCTATATCATTCAAGTGATTGGCAACAGAACGCCGAACATACAAACTTGAATCATTTTTGAGCACATCCAAATGCTTTAAATTTATATTTGGCTCTGCAATGTATATGGCTAATTGACTCCCCCAAGGAAGCCTCGGCCTTGCCCCCTCTGACACCAACCTTCTAACATGCTCATCATCATCTGCCACCCATAATGTAAAATAGCGTTGGCACAACTGCGGGTATCGTACAATAAAGGCTCTTATCGCAAACTCTGCAGAAAATAATGACGTTAATTGCCTCAGTAACGGTAATGCAACATCTGGATATTCAATGCCATACACTGCAATGTAATCAATCACAGGCCAAGCGGCAAAAGATTGATAGCTATCTTCTTCATCGCCCTGTACCCAAACTTTTTTTAGCTCCCCGAATAGCAGCGCACATTTTTCAAACTCTGATGGCAAGCACTTAGCTAACGCTTCAATAATATGAGCAACCCGCGCTTTTAGCTCTAATTCGTCAATACCATCGAGAGCAAAAGCCTTGAATCGCTCTGTAGCAAATTTAGGATCTACTAACTCAAAACTTTGAGCTATACGCTCTATGGCTTGCGCGCCTAAAGAATTTTTCATCTAACCTTTTACACCTCACACATATTTAGTATATTTCACTTGGAGCCTGTCGGACCTGGCCGATCGTAGCAAGAAAAAACAGGCTTGAGCAGATTTTTCGCATCACATTAACGCTAAGCCCGACAGACTCCCAGGTAATTTCCACCATTTTTATTCTATAAGCTATGACAGCCCCTTTTTTTAAAGTTGACTAAAACATGATAAACACCGCCATTTTTGTAGACGTACAAAACATATATTACACCACTAAAGCCACGTATAACCGGTCATTTAACTACCGACAGTTCTGGCGAGAATGCAGCAAATCTCACAATATAGTTTCTGCCACTGCTTTTGCCATCGCCAGCGAAGATTCTGGTCAACAAAAATTTCAATCGGCATTGAAACATATTGGGTTTGAAGTAAAACTAAAACCTTATATACAAAGAAGTGATGGTAGCGCTAAGGGGGACTGGGATGTAGGTATTACGATAGACATTATGGAACACGCCCAAAGCGTTGATAAAATCATATTGCTATCAGGAGACGGTGACTTTTCGATACTGCTTTCTCATATTGCCAAAAAACACCACACAATTACACAGGTACACTCGGTTAGAAAACTGACTGCAAAAAGCTTGATAGACAGCTGCGATCATTACTGCGAAATTTTAAAATCAGATCTACTTTAAAATTTGCAAAAAAAAAGGGTATGTTCGAAAACATACCCTTTATTTGCCCCTAAGAGCATATTCATTGACTAATTAAAGTGCAACGATGTTCTCAGCTTGAGGGCCTTTCTGACCTTGTGAAACTGTGAACTGAACCTTTTGGCCTTCAGCTAGAGTTTTGAATCCGTCACCAGCGATAGCGCTGAAATGAGCGAAAACGTCTGGACCTGATTCTTGCTCGATAAAACCAAAACCTTTAGTTTCATTGAACCATTTAACAGTACCAGTTGTAGTAGACATATGAAAATCCTTTAATTCAAGAGTAAGTTATACCTTAATAACATATTAAGGCTAGAGGCCGGAAATGTTGCGATTACTTATGAATTCATGACAAGCCATGAAGAAACAGGACATCGTGATGGTACATAAATATGAAACTTATTTTCTAGCTAGGTGAATTATATACAGCTTTTCACCACCGTCAATAATGAAAAGTTGATTTTAAACAAATAAAATCAAATTCAACTGTTAAATCAATTTTTTATGTCAACTTTAAGCCTATCTTTAGCAATCAAAAATACTTGATATTAATATTTTATTCATTAGTATGAATATCTGTAATACCGTTTGAATTAATGGTGTTTATTGTTACTTGGCGCTCCTAATTAAGAACGAACAATCCTTAAAATATTGGCTACTTTAAAATACTCTGCTACGCTTTTATTAGATGCATTTTACTTAGCATTTTTTAAATGCAACGTCTCTCAGTGCTCAAATGCTTTTGTTTTATTAATAATTGTTCTCATAGGATAAAATCCAGACAAGTGATACTATTCGCGTAAGCTTACATAAGGGAATGCAAGCTGGGGTGAAAATAACCCGAAGTAGAGAGGTTTAGGAGTTTACAAATGTATGATTTTTTGATTGATGACATTGAGCTTGATCAATCTAATGAAGCTGACAACACCGCGAAGCAGCCATGGAACATTTTAATTGTCGATGATGAACAATCTGTTCATGATGTCACCCGTTTTGCTCTAGACGATATCAGTTTTGAAGGTAAAGACCTCTGCTTTCTATCTGCGTTATCCGGCAAGGAAGCTAAAAGCATATTATCCGAGCGCGACGACATAGCGATCGTTCTTCTCGATGTCGTCATGGAAACAGACACTGAAGGACTAAAAGTTACTAAATGGATTCGCGAAGAGCTAAACAATAATCTTATTAGAATTATTTTACGTACCGGCCAACCAGGTCAAGCGCCTGAAAAACAAGTCATTGTTGATTACGACATTAATGACTATAAAAACAAAACGGAACTCACTTCACAGAAGCTCTTTTCAAGCGTTATATCAGGCATTCGCTCCTATCGCGATCTGTCTGCATTAAACCAAAACAGAATTGAGCTTAAGCGCGTTATCAAAGCTTCTTCGCACATATTTAAAGAGCGCTACTTACACGAGTTCACCAACGGAGCACTTAACCAGCTAACTTCGTTATTATATTTAGAACCTAATGCTGCATTAGTAAACTCTACCGGTGTAGCTGCACTAGAAACCGGACAAGAAGTTAAAGTGGTTGCCGCTATCGGCGAATACCAAAGCCTTATCGGTCAAGATCCAAGCGATGCTATTCCAAAACCGATTCTTGATGACTGGCTTAAAAACACAGAAACGGGATTTAGCATCATCAAGGAGAACGAAGTTATCGTTTCGTTCACCACTGATGACAACCATAAAAGCCTGCTTTACCTTCATTCGCACAAGCTCATCACCGAAGATGCCAAAAACCTCATTGAGCTTTTTGTCCAAAACATTGCTATTGCCCATGAAAACTTAAGACTTTGGCAAGAAGTGGAAGAAACTCAAAACGAAATTATCTCAATGCTTTCCGGCGCTGTGGAAACCAGATCAAAGGAAACAGGTAATCACATCATAAGAGTGTCAAAAATTTGCGAGCTATTAGCGCGTAAATCGGGCTTATCTGACGATGATGTTTACGCCATAAAACTTGCTTCACCATTACACGACATTGGAAAAGTCGGCATTCCTGATCACATATTAAACAAACCAGGCAAGCATAATGCCGAGGAGTGGGAAATAATGAAAACCCACTCTATGCTAGGCGCACAAGTACTAAGCAACTCTAAACGCCCTATTATTCAAAGTGGTGCAATTATCGCATTGCAGCACCATGAAAAATGGGACGGGTCAGGGTACCCCGACGCAATTAAAGGTGAAGATATTCATATTTTTGCGAGAATAACGGGGGTTGCAGATGTTTTTGACGCACTGTGCTCTAAGCGCTGCTATAAAGAGCCATGGACTGTAGAACAGACAATGCAATTAATTCACGATGAAGCCGGCCGTCACTTTGACCCTGCGCTTGTGAAAATTTTGGAAGACAATTTAGACGCTGTTTTAGATATTCAAAAAGAATATTCGGACCCTGCCTAAGCCCACCAGCTCTCCCTATGTCTCATCGATTATAGGGAGGGCACTGCAAGACCAACAAAACTCAAAATTCTTACCATTAGTTTCGCCACACAAGACACAGTGCCAGTCACTGCCTGAAAATTGCGCGTTAACTTCTGCAAGTAATTTTTCAGCTAAATCAAAATGACTATCTTGATACAACCATAACTCCAGCCAGTTATCTGTAGGCGGCAACTCGCCCACCGCCCCCGCTGAAAATTCATTTTTCAACTCTACTTTCAAAAAATGCGCTTCTAATATGTTTTTTGCGTTATAGACCAAAAATGGATTTGGGTGACTGTAGATCAGCTTCATTAGCCCTCAAGCGCTTGTGCTAAATCTTCAACTAACACTTCGCTTTCCTCTAAGCCAATCGAGACTCGTAACATGCCATCACTAATCTGCATTTTTTCTCTTTTTTCAGCCCCCATCTCCCAGAAAATAGTATGAGCGACAGGAATAATCAAGCTTCTGCTATCAGCGAGCCCGGTGGCTTTTATAAAAACATTCAACCGATCGACAAATGCCAAGCAATCATCAGCATCCTCTAACTCAAAAGAGAGTAACCATGAAGCGGCTTTAAACTGTTTAACCGACTGCTTATGAGCGGGATGGTTTTTCAAAAATGGATAGGAAACACTTTTAATTTTTTCATGTGCTTGCAAATACTTCGCCACTTTCATAGCAGTATCACTGCTGCGATCCATACGAATAGCCAACGTTTCTAAACCCAAACTAATCATATGCGCTGACTGAGAAGTCAGGGTTGCTCCCATATCCCTCAAGCCCTTTTTCCTTACTTGCATTAGCCCCCACTTGTTCGGGTCACCCTTTCGATAAGCAGGAAATATATTGGGATACACTGACCAGTCAAACAATCCCGTGTTAATCACCACCCCGCCTAAAATCTGCCCTTGTCCTGCAACTGATTTAGTTAATGAGTGAATAACCAATGAAGCCTTAACGGTTTTAGGCTTAAATAAATAAGCAGAAAGTATTGTATTATCAACAATATAAACCAACCCATTGGCTTCACACAAGTTACCTATGTTCTCCAGGTCAGGTACTTGCGTCCCAGGATTTGCCACACTCTCTACAAACACCATACGGGTGTTCTCTTTTATTTGGGATTCAACACTGGCCGCTAAACTGCAATCAACTTTAGACACCTGTATACCAAAATCTTCTAACGTTCCTAGCAGACTTGAGGTATTTCCAAATAAAAACTGGGAGACCACTATATGATCACCCGCTTTCAAAAGCGTTAGAAACGTAGCGGTTATCGCAGCCATGCCCGTTGCAAACGCCACGGCACCATCCCCTCCCTCTACATTTGCAAGTTTAGCTTCTAGTACTGCAGTGGTCGGTGTTCCCTGTCTTGAATAAGGCGAGTTACCTTTGCTTTTTCCTTGAAAAACAGCAATTAAATCATCGACACTATCATAGGTATACTGGGTTGATGGATGCACAGGATAATGCACTGCCCCGTTTGCAAAAGGCATCTCTCTATCAAAGTGTACAATATCCGCTGTAAAACTATCGATCTGCTGATTGTCTATTTTTTTATCAGAATCTGAATGATGCATTGACTGCTAGCTCCTTATTAAAGCTTAATTCTTTATCACTGAGGATTAAGTGTGACCTCTCCCCCTGAACTGTTTTATTACTCGGCGCTTATATAAGAGCCCAGCATCTTCACCTTAAAGATGGTATGGATATCCGCCAATGCGGACTTTATATTCTCATCTTCTTGATGGCCTTCTAGATCAATGAAAAAATGATATTTTCCGAATTTTTTTCGGGTTGGCCTAGAGACAATAGAGGTTAAGTTAATCCCTTTAATTGCAAATTTATTTAAAATGCTTTCCAAATATCCTGGGCGATCATTTTCAAATAATACAATGATACTGGTTTTATATTTATTCGCTGGAGAGTATGGCTGTGTACTTGGTGATGAAGCTAATAATAAGAATCGCGTCTGATTGTCTTTATAGTCAGTGATATTCTCAACGACATATTCAAACATCTGTTGTTTGAGCAAATGGCTGGGTATCACTGCACCACTGAAAGGCTTACCATCATCTTCACCAGCTAAATACTTAAGCGCCTCTGTGTTACTCTCTGTATTGATAAAATCAATCCCTGCAAGCCCTTCTAAATAATCAGAGCACTGTCCTTTTGCTACGAATTGGGCATAAATTTGTTTGATGTCAGCCGGATCTTTACATTGACTGACCAGTGAAAACTGTATCGGTAACAAAAGTTGGGCGCAAATAAACAAATCGGCATTGACCAGAAAATCTAACACCGGATTAACAAAACCCTCTGAGAAGTTTTCGATAGGCAAAACAGCGTATTGCGCATCTTGACCAACTGCTGCTAGGGTTTTTTTAATACTAGGGTAATACTTAACATCCAAATCAAGTTGGTTATGTTTAAGATATTTTTGTGTCGCAAGTTCTGAGAAAGTCCCCTCAGGCCCGAGCGTAGCAATGCTGTGTGACAAAGTAATCGCCTTATCTGAAACCTCTGCACAACGACTGCACTTGATAACACGGCGTTAAAAACAGGTTCAATAATGATGAATCAGGTGGAGTCTAACTCATCTAGAATGCTCATTTACTCCAGTAACACCCATATACAGGGGCACACTGACTCCGCTATTTCGCCTGTTTTTGCCTTGTTTTATCTGCATTCATAACCTTATGCAGAGGTCTCTATCTATTATTAACTTAAAACGATTACATTTTGTGATGAAATACTTTTAAGTCTTGAAAGTTAAAATTAATCCACTGATGATTTAGGCTTCGTCTAACCCATCCCTTTTAAAAACTTGAACCTGGCTGTTCTAAAAAGTCCATTTCTAGCTCTGTCGACTCACGCCAAAGCAGTTGATTACGATGCGGATAGCGACCAAATTTCTCAATTATCTCGAAATGCTCTTTTTCACTTTTAATATTACCCTCGATGCCTACTTCATCGAACAATGCCTTAGCAACAGCATGAATCTTTAATGATTCGCTATGCATGTAAGGCATGTACATGAAACTACGTTCAATTGAAGAAAGCTCTTTATCCGATTTACAGCGAACAGCTTCTTGCGCAAGGGCTAAAGCCATGGCATCTGTTGCAAAAGCTTGTGCTGAGCCCCTAAACATATTTCGAGAAAACTGATCGAGCAATAAGATCTCTGCAAGACGCCCTCGGCTTTGTTCTCGCCAAAGGTACAACTCCCCTAAACGTGCCTGCACATAGATATCAGCAAACTGCTCTTTAATCTGCGCATCTAATTGTGGATCTTTCTTCCACCACTGCTTAGGTGTTAATTCCTTAAACCAAAAATTTAGTACGTTCTCATAATCCATAATGATAGCCCGTTGTGGTTTGCTAATACTTTAAATTATAAACCATTATTCAGAAGTCGTTAACCTAAGTTACGCTTCGTTTGCATAAACATATCCACTAAGATGAAAACACCCTCGCCACACGTAAGTAATGCAGACTTAATGAAAATACTCAAGAATTTCTTAGACAGGTAATTAATAAGGAGCAACGGAAATAGCTTTGAATATCCAACGAATTAAACAAAAAAACCTAGGAGTCTGTAAGACTGAGAAAAAATAGATTAGAGACAGGTATTCTGTTCTTTTGAGACGAATAAAATGTCTGGAACAATTTATCATGTCAGCCCAAAAGGGATGATGCTGAATAATAGCGGGCTATTTAACGAAAAAGAACAGGACATACGGCCAAATTCTGATTATTCGCAGTAGATTAGCTTTATGTCTGACTGGCTCCTAGAGTGTACCGAACCTTTGTCTGCTAAAACAGATCCATCGATCCCTTGTCCTCAATATGCCAATTAATGGGCGCTCTTTTGCGCTCTTTTAGCCATTGGTTCGCTTGACTAAAATGCGCGCACTCAAAAAAACCACGATATGCTGATAGAGGCGATGGGTGTACTGACTCCAACACTAAGTGCTTACCAATATCTATTGCCGCCCCTTTTGCCTGCGCGTGAGATCCCCACAACATAAACACGCAGCCCGGATTTAAGACACTCACCTGTTTGATTAATTCATCAGTAAAACGCTCCCAACCCAACTTTGAGTGAGAATGCGCGCTAGCGCGCTGTACTGTTAAGACGGTATTGAGCAACAATACACCTTGATCCGCCCAAGACGTGAGATCGCCGTGCTCTGGTATCACAAAACCTTGGATGTCTTTTGCCAATGCTTTATAAATATTAACTAAGGAGGGAGGGGTTTTGGCACTTTCATCAACCGAGAAAGCAAGACCTTGGGCTTGGTTCGGCCCGTGATATGGATCCTGACCGAGAATAACGACTTTAATCGCATCTAGATCTACAAAGTCAAAAGCGCGGTATATTTGCTGGTCTTGGGGATATATTTCAATACCTTGCGAGCGCTGCTCAGAAATCGCCTGTAACAGCTCTATATAATACTGCGCTTGGCATTGCTGATCTAAAAATGACTTCCAAAGAGGATTATGTGACATGGCGCACCTTTCAAAACATAAACAGATATGAATACAAATAAATGCGCCAAATTAACCCATATAATCACTTTCATCAATCACAAGTGATCCTTTTTTTACTACTTTATGCAGCGGTCCAACCACCGTCCACACTAATATTGGTACCCGTGATATTTTGCGCATGATCAGAACACAAAAATAGCGCAGTACCCGCCAGCTCTTCAACTTCAACAAACTTTTTAGTCCATTGAGCTTTCAGCATGACATCTGTTTTAACTTCTTGTTGCGTTATTCCACGAGCATTCGCTGTATCAATAACCTGTTTTTCAACTAATGGTGTCATAACATAACCTGGACAAATGGCATTACAGGTGATGTTCTGCTCAGCGCACTCAAGCGCCGTAGTTTTGGTCAATCCAATAACCCCATGCTTTGCTGCGACATAAGCAGATTTAAAAGGAGATGCGACCAATCCATGTGCAGAAGCTACATTAATAATGCGCCCCCAGCCAGCAGCCCTCATTATTGGTAGTACAGCTTTAGTGGTATGGAATGAAGATGACAAGTTAATGGCCGTAATAGCATCCCAAGCAGAATCCGGAAAATCTTCAATGGGCGCAACCTTTTGTATCCCTGCATTATTGACCAGAACATCAACACTGCCCATATGCTCATACGCGGCGCGAATCAAATCTCTAATTTGCTCAGGCTTACTCATATCAGCACCGTGATACATTGCCCTCACACCAAAACTTCTCAGTTGCTCTAAAATATCTTCAACAATTTGTGCATCGCAAATACCATTAATCACAACATCAATACCAGCCTTAGCAAAGCCATGCGCAATACCCAAACCTATGCCACTTGTAGAGCCTGTTATAACAGCCACTTTGCCTTTCATATTCATTTTGTTCTCCAGGAAATTGCACTGCTGCCGTGATTATTTTTAAAATAGGAACAGTGAGAAAATAGTATCATTTAGCGACCATTGTGCATGATTTGAAACGAATTACGATTCAAAAAATTTATCAATCTATAAGCGTAATTTTAACAACACGCAAAAGATCGAATAACACTCAGTATTTCAAAGCAGGCGATAATTAAAATGCAGAGCCAGTAAAGCAATCCTGAAACTAGCCTACACGTTTTGCATAATGATCTAACATTAATGAGATATCACCAATACAACTGCCGCAGCTATTACCGGCACCGGTACATTCACGCACGCGCTCAACACTTGAAGAATCTTCAGCAATGGCTGATTTTATATTGGCAACCGATACCTTTAAGCACTGACAAAATATTTTTTCATCCTGCAGAGCAACCACATCAGCAGCTATAGTACCGCGCATTTGCGCATCATTTTCTCGCGCTGCATAAAACTGACTGACCCAGCCTTGTGGCAATTGTTTTTTATCGCTGGCCACAAACACTCCGGCAAGTAATTTTTTCCCCTGGAAATAGCTTTGGCGATAATACATAGCCTTGTCATCAATGGCTTGTATTTGACTACTACTCTCATCTATCTCGCCATGTTCAAGTAATAAAGCCTGCAATCGCCTAAATAAAGTTTTTGGCGTATCTTGGCTCGCCAAGTGGTAGCAATAACCATCTTTAACTGTTTGTTCTATCTGATAAAAGCAAATATCCAATGGCAGTTTTTGCCGTACAACTAATTGCGCCTCACTATTAACACTACAGGCTGATACATCCACATAGGCGTGCTTAAAGGCAGGCTGACCAGAAATTGGATCAACATTTGCTGTCACAAGTTTGCCTACCGCGCCTTGATGCGAGTTCGCACTAGACCAATGTATTGGCATAAACAGTGAGTTCATCGTCTGACTATGGCTATGCTTAACACGTACCACTAAATTAGAATCTTTAGAGATAATATTCACCAGGGTTTGATCTAACAA
>Ga0209395_1001844_pt1 | contig 28925 bp, 21 predicted proteins | sample GOMGulsemesocosm_3_FD_184635 | JGI IMG/M metagenome (GOLD analysis project Ga0209395, IMG submission 184635) | Methane-oxidizing microbial communities from mesocosms in the Gulf of Mexico - GOM9D Gulf of Mexico (SPAdes) (version 2) | ecosystem: Environmental > Aquatic > Marine > Cold seeps... | reverse complement strand
TAAAAAGCCAGCTTCGAAAGCGGAAGGGGCTAAGTAGATGCCCTCGTTTAGCATTAGATGGAAGAATTTTTTAAACTTCTCTGCATCACATTCACATACCTCTGCAAAATTTGTTACCTGCTCAGCTTCTGTAAAGAAGAAACCAAACATGCCTCCAACATAATTCACTGTTAGTGCCACGCCTTGATCGATAGCAACCTGTTTTAAACCCAGTGCTAGCTTTTCAGTTTTCTGCGCAAGTTGCTTGTACTCTGGTGTATCTAAAGCGTTTAATGCGGCTAAGCCTGCTGCCATTGCAATCGGGTTACCTGAAAGCGTACCTGCTTGATAAACCGGACCTGTAGGAGCAATATGTTGCATCACTTCTTTTTTACCACCAAACGCACCAACCGGCATGCCACCACCGATAACTTTACCAAGCGTTGTTAAATCCGGTGTAATACCATAATGAGCTTGGGCACCACCCAATGCAACACGGAAACCTGTCATCACTTCATCTAAGATGAGTAGTGCACCATTTTTATCGCATAAATCACGCAAGCCTTGTAAGAACCCTTCAGCAGGAGGAATGCAGTTCATGTTGCCAGCGACAGGTTCAACGATAATGCAAGATATCTGCTCTGGATATTCAACAAAAAGTGCTTCAACAGAACTTAAATCATTATAATCCGCTGTTAAGGTATGTTGGGCAAAATCTGCTGGGATACCAGGTGAACTTGGTTGGCCTAATGTTAACGCGCCTGATCCCGCTTTAACTAGTAGCGAGTCTGCATGACCATGGTAACAACCTTCGAATTTTAAAATTTTATCTCGGTTTGTATAACCACGTGCTAAACGAATTGCGCTCATGGTCGCTTCCGTCCCTGAGCTCACCATACGTAGTTGCTCCATGGATGGAACAAGGCTTTTCACTTTTTCTGCCATGATGATTTCAAGCTCTGTGGGAGCACCAAAACTTAAACCATTTTCTGCCGCATCAATCACTGCTTTTTTAATATCAGGGTGGTTATGCCCAAGGATCATTGGTCCCCATGAACCTACATAATCGATATATTGCTTTTTATCAGCATCAAAAATATATGCATCTTGCGCACGTTCAATAAATAGTGGCCCACCACCTACGCCATTAAAAGCACGAACGGGGGAGTTTACACCACCCGGAATAATATCTTGTGCGCGTTGAAAAAGAGTTTCTGAGTTGCTCATGCGATTCCTATTGGTATTAGTTTTTAAAGAGTAGATAATATAACAGTTTCCATTGATCGATAAAAATAGTTAATTATCTTAAACTTGAACGATTTATTTGAACTACATCAAGTTTCTATTTGTTGTTTATTTTATATAATGTATTTTTTCCGTTCCATTCCCATTAAGTAGTTTTCAATTCTATGCAAAAGACTGTGTCATCTTTTTTTATCAATAATCTTCGTCGTTTTGTTGATCGATTTTTTACTCGAAAAAGCAGTGCTTTATTAATCTGGTTATCAGTTTTTATTGGCGTGCTTGCTGGTGCTATGTCGGCGCTTTTTGATCATGGCATCATCTGGATCAGTGAACTGCGTTTGTTTATTATTGAGAGTTATGGTGATTCTGATACCCCATTATGGCTAGTAGCGATTCCTATCTCATCATTGATGGCTGGCCTTGCCTTTTATATAACTCACAGATTTGCGCCAGAAGCTGGGGGCAGTGGTATACCGGAAATCGAAGGTGCGATGGAAGGGATGCGACCTGTGCGTTGGAAGCGTGTTATTCCTGTTAAGTTTTTTGGTGGCTTACTCGCATTAGGCAGTGGCATGGCGTTAGGCCGAGAGGGGCCTTCAGTGCAACTTGGTGCCAATATTGGACGCATGATTTCAGATGTTTTTAAAGTAAACAAAGTTGATGGCCAAGCGCTACTTGCTGCTGGTGCAGCAGGTGGCCTTGCTGCTGCTTTTAATGCGCCTTTAGCAGGTATTATGTTTGTGATTGAAGAGATGCGCTCACAATTTAATTACAGTTTGACCTCTACTAAAAGCGTATTTATGAGCGCAGTCATGGCAACCATTGTGATGCGTTTAATTACAGACCAAGATGCAGTTGTTACCGTTACTCAATATTCTCATCCCGACTTAATGTCACTTTGGTTGTATCTGCTACTAGGTTTTTGTTTTGGTGTCATTGGTATCCTATTTAATAAGATGATCTTAGCAACGCAAGATATGTATCTATTAATTCATAAAAACCAACGTTGGCGTTTTGTCACTATCGGTCTGTTTTTAGGGGCTGTTTTTGGTGCATTATCAATCGTTGAACCTGATATTGCTTTTAGTGGTATTGAACTGATACCTGAGGTGGAAGGCGGTCATTACCTGATGGGCGGATTGATTATCCTTTTCTTGCTTCGTACCATTACGACTTTATTAAGCTTTGGCTCAGGTGCTCCGGGTGGTGTATTTGCCCCTACGCTCGCATTAGGCACATTGTTTGGTATGTTATTTGGATTAGCTGCACAACAACTGTTTCCTCATCTTGTTACCGATGCTGGCACCTTTGCGATCGCTGGTATGGGCGGGTTATTTGCTGCCACAGTACGCGCGCCAATAACAGGAATACTGTTAGTGATTGAGATGACCAGTAATTATGAGATGATTTTACCGCTTATCGTAACTTGTTTAGGTGCGACTATGGTGGCTCAGTCTTTGGGGGGGCGTCCAATTTATACACAGCTTTTAGAGCGTACAATGAAGCTTTCAATGCGCCAAAAACGTCAAGAGACAACGCGTAAAGCGATGTCACGTGTTGCGCCTACACAGACTAAGGATTCATAATGAAACGCTTAAGAAATAGTGTAATAAAATGGCTTGTGGTTGCACTTATTTGCTTACTGCTAGGTTTCCTATTAGGCAAGTTTAAGCAGGATATATTGCAAGAGAAGCTCACCGTGATGACACTTGATCTACAAACAATGAAAGTACGTAATGCGCGCTTAGCAACGGACCTTTCACGTTTACAGGTAACCTCTGTTTCCGATCAGCAAACCATTAAAAGCCTGATACAGGGCCACAAACAGCTTCAAGATGAACTTGCCATTGTTAATAATAAACTATTTTTTTATCAGGGGGTTATATCTCCAGAATTAGAGACTGTAGGGGTTAAAGTCCACTCATTTCAGATGACTCAACATGGCCAATCAGAGAACTGGGATTATGAATTAGTATTGATGCAATCACAAAAAGGTCGACGTTTATTAAAGGGGAATTTGGATGTTAGCTTATCTATTTTTGAAGGTGAGAAATTAAAGAATATAAAGCTATCTGATTTGTCTGATAGTGTAGAGAGTAACTTTAAGTTTAAATACTTTCAAACCATTCAAGGTTCTTTCTCTTTACCCGCCGAGATAACAGTTGATGAGGTAATAGTGCAATTAAGTGTGGTTGGAAATAGATGGTATAAAGCACAAAATGTAGAAGAACGTTATGATTGGCGTGTTTTAACAACAGAAGATATTGGTGATCTGAGTGAGTTTGACAGTCGTATTAATGTTGAAAATCCCGTTGAATAAGTAGTTGAACATATTAGTCGGGTATTAGATAATGCGTGACAGATCACATCGAATTAGAGGTTAACATGACATCCGAAGTAGAAATTGCACTGCCGATATATTTTAGCGAAAGTGCTGCCAATCAAGTAAAAGTGTTGATGGAAGACGAAGACCCAAACATGAAATTACGTGTATACGTGACGGGCGGTGGTTGCTCTGGTTTTTCATATGGCTTTACCTTTGATGAAAAAGTAAATGATGGTGATACACAAATTGACAAGAACGGCGTGACACTCATTGTTGACTCAATGAGCCTACAATATTTAGTTGGTGGCACGGTTGATTATACCAGTGGCCTTGATGGTTCTCGCTTTTTTATTGATAACCCAAATGCAACAGCAACCTGTGGTTGTGGATCTTCATTCTCAATCTAATACCTAGCTTATTAAAGTGGTGATGTTTTGATATATAATGCTTTATCACTTTTCTTTTCTCGAAATCTGCTTTCAAATAACAATTACTATCACTCCCACTAGTATTAAAACCTAATCTCTATAAGATAACCTTAATTAGTATTTTTACTTTTCATTGAGGTTAATTATGTTTGTCTCTGCATTACGTCATTTTCTATTACGTCCTTACTATTTAGCGTTACTTATCACTGTGTTACTGATTTTCTGGATGTTATCAGCTCCTGCACAAAGTGAACTAATGGCTGATGAAAAAATCGCTGAAATAGCACCTTTACCTAAGGTACAAACAACCCGTTTCATCCCTCAAGAGATGACTAAAGAGTTAAATTTATATGGGCGAAGTGAAGCGAATAGCCGTGCTATTGTTCGTGCTGAAGTTGCGGGGAAGATTATCAAGGTATCAACTGCAAAAGGCCGTTATGTTAAATCAGGAAAAAACTTAGTTAATATTGAAAAAAGTGAGCTTCCTGAGCGTTTAGCACAGGCAGAGGCCCAACTTGCAGAGCGTGAGTTAAACTACAAAGCAGTTAAGTCTCTCAATGAGAAAGGCTTACAGGGGCGTGCCCGTCTTGCAGAGATGAAGAGTTTGTACCTTGTCGCTAAAACGAGTGTAAAACAACTTAAATTACAGTTAAAACGTACTGAAGTTGTCGCGCCTTTTTCTGGTGTTTTACAGGAGCAGTTTGCCGACAAAGGCGATTACATGCAGGTGGGTGATCCTATTTTTAGTATTGAGAATACTAATCCAATTGTGATTCGCGGTGATGCAACTGAGCATCATGTGTCACAGTTAAAACATGGCCAAAAAGTAACTGCAAAGCTTTTATCAGGAGAGGTTGTTGAAGGTAAGTTATCCTTTATCGCTTCAATGGCAGACAGCAAGAGCAGTACCTTCCGTATTGAAGCTGAGTTTGCCAACCCTGGTCATAAAATATTTTCAGGTATCAGTGCTAAATTAACTATTCCATTGTACCCCGTTGATGCTATCTATGTTTCTCCTTCCGTATTAGCGATGGATGAAGCGGGCAATTTAGGTGTAAAACTCGTTAAAGATGGTCTGGTGGTGTTTAAAGGAATTAACTTAGTAGAAGCAGATAATGATGGTGCTTGGTTATCTGGATTTGATGGACCTGTTGATATTATTACGCTCGGGCAAGGTTTTGTAAAACCGGGCGCGCAAGTTGATGCAACAGCTACGAAGGAGTAACCATGAGAACAATTATTGAAGGTTCATTATCGCGTAAACGTGCGATATTAATGGTGCTTGCATTTTTGTTGATTGCAGGTCTTTCTGCTTATATCAATATCCCTAAAGAGTCAGATCCGGATGTACCCATTCCGTTTATTTATGTTTCAGTAGGTCATGAAGGTATTGCACCTGAAGATGCAGAGCGCCAACTGCTTCGTCCTCTAGAGCAGGAACTACGCAGTATTGAAGGCATTAAGGAGATGAAGTCTACTGCGAGTTCTGGTTATGCGTCAGTTGTGATTGAGTTTTACATGGGCATTGATATTAAAAATGCTTTGATTGATGTGCGTGAACAAGTTAACCAGGCTAAAAGTAAATTGCCAGCAGATAGTGATGATCCTGTCGTAAAACAGGTGACTCTCGCAACGGAGAACCCTGCATTAACCATTTTACTTTCTGGTGATGCGCCAGAACGCGCGATGATAACACTTGCTCGTTTAATGCAAGATAAGCTAGAAAGTTTTGCTGAGATTTTAGAAGTCAGAATTGGTGGTGATAGAGAGGATATGGTGGAGATCCTTGTTGATCCATTGTTAATGGAAAGCTACCGGTTAAATATGGACGATATCTACAGTCTTATTTCACGCAATAATCGTTTAGTTGCAGCTGGCGTCATGGATAATGGTAAAGGGCGCTTTCCTATCAAAGTACCTTCGGTATTTTCTTCAGTGAAAGATGTGATGGAGATGCCAATTAAGGTAACGGGTGACAAGGTGATCACCTTTGCTGATGTTGCACAAATTCGTCGTACATTCAAAGATCCATCTACCTATGTACGTGTAAACGGCCTACCAACAGTCTCATTGGAAGTGATTAAACGTCCCGGTGAAAATATTATTGAGACCGTTGATAAGATAAAAGCGCTAATTGAAGAAAATCGAGAATATTGGCCAAATAACATTCAAGTAAGTTATGCCGGGGATAGCTCAAAAGACGTTAAACAGATGCTTAATGACCTGCAAAATAACGTTATTAGTGCGGTATTACTCGTTGTAATCGTGATCCTTGCAATTTTAGGTGTACGTAGTGCTGGGCTTGTTGGTATTGCGATTCCAGGCTCATTTTTAACAGGCATCTTAGTGCTGTGGTTAGCGGGTATTACCGTTAATATCGTGGTCTTGTTCGCTTTGATCATGGCGGTAGGCATGCTGGTTGATGGGGCTATTGTGGTCACAGAATTTGCAGATCGAGAAATGACTGCAGGTGTGCATCGCCATAAAGCTTACCTTACGGCAGCAAAACGCATGGCATGGCCCATTATAGCTTCAACGGCAACTACCTTAGCTGCCTTTGCACCACTACTTTTCTGGCCGGGTATTACCGGTGAGTTCATGAAATACCTGCCAATAACGTTAATTGCTACGTTATCCGCTTCATTACTGATGGCACTCGTTTTTATTCCCGTTTTAGGTAGTATTTTTGGCAAACCTCGTGCCCTATCTGCTAAAGAGAAAAAAGAGGCAATCACTGCTGATAAAGGTGATCTACTTACGTTAACTGGCTTAACTGGTGTATATGTAAAAACACTACATAAATCGATAAATAGCCCGTGGTGGGTTTTACTGCTTGCGACTGTTATTGCTATTTCGGGTATCACACTTTTTTCCAAGTCTAATCTAGGTGTTGAGTTTTTCCCTGAGGTTGAACCGCCTGGCATTAATGTCAAGGTGCGCTCCTATGGGGATTTCTCCATCGATGAGCAAGATAAAATCATGGCTACGATTGAACAGAAAATATTACCGCTACAAAATGAGATTGATACACTTTATGTGAAAACGGGGGATTCAACGGGTGAAACCGTTGGTTCAATGCGTATCAATTTACGTGATTGGCAAGAGAGACGTAGTGCAAATGAGATCATTGCTGATATTCAAGAACGCACTAAAGCATTACCTGGCGTTGAAATTGAGCTAAAAAAAGATCAGTCTGGTCCGCCAACGGGTAAAGCATTACAAATTGAGCTGAGCTCTCGTTACCCTGAGTTATTGCAAGATGCTGCTGATAAATTACATCATGCACTAGTCGCTAAAGCCTATTTTACCAATATCGAAGATGATGGTGAAAAACCGGGTGTTGAGTGGCAGTTTAAAATAGACCGTGCTGATGCTGCTCGTTATGGTGCTGATGCAACTCTACTAGGTAGTAGTGTACAGTTTTTAACTAATGGGTTGATGTTAGGTACTTACCGACCTGATGATGTGGACGATGAATTAGATATTCGTGTGCGCTACCCTGAGAATGAGCGCAGTCTAAGCAAGCTTGCAGAGCTTCGTTTACAAACTGCTTTTGGTCAAATTCCTGTTAGCCACTTTGTTAGCTTAACGCCTATGGCAAAACAATCAGCTATTAAAAAAGTGGATGGTCGCATTGTGATGACAGTTAGCGCCGATATGGCAGAGGGATATAACCTTAGCCTTATTTTACCTGAATTAGAAAAAGAGTTACCAGAATTAGGCTTAGATTCTCGAGTGACTTTAAAGCTACGTGGACAAAATGAGGATGAGCAAGAAGCGGCTGCGTTTTTACAAAATGCCTTTATGGTAGCGCTTGCGGTGATGGCGCTGATTTTGGTTTTACAGTTTAACTCTTTCTATCAGTCATTTTTAATACTCAGTGCGGTTATTTTCTCCACTGCAGGTGTTTTCATTGGTCTATTTATAACCCAAAGTGCCTTTGGTATTGTGATGTCGGGCATTGGTGTGATCGCCTTAGCGGGTATCGTTGTAAACAATAATATAGTGCTTATCGATACCTATAATGTATTTAAAGAGCGAGGCCTGAATACTCATGATGCAATATTACGTACTGGTGCGCAGCGTATTCGCCCGGTATTGCTAACCACTGTCACTACTATTCTAGGTTTAATGCCGATGGTATTAAAAATGAATATTGATTTTGTTGAGCGTACTATTGAGTTTGGTGCACCTTCAACACAATGGTGGGAACAATTAGCAACCGCTATTGCAGGTGGACTTACTTTTGCAACCTTGCTTACCTTGATATTAACACCTTGTTTGTTAATGATAGGTGCCAACTGTTCTGCTCGGTTCATCCGATTCAAACAGAGAAGGGCGAGTATAAAAACACTGCCTGCAAGCTAGTTAAAATGCAATTCAGCTTGTTTAGCGTTAAGTGAGAGGTCGATTCTTGCATCATTAAAAATAGGTAGATAACATTTACTACCTATTTTTACTCCCGTAGGGTGGAATGATGCTAGAAAACTTTATCTATATATCCGATATGATTGGTGTAATCGCCTGTGCCATCTCTGGTGTGTTAGTGGCTACTCGCTTACGTATGGACCCTTTTGGTATTATGGTTCTTGCTGGCGTTACCGGTGTTGGTGGTGGCACACTTAGAGATATGATGATGGGGGCTACACCGGTTTTTTGGATTATAGATAATACCTATATCTACGTCATATTATTAACCGCGCTTGTTTCTGTATATTGGTTGCATCGAATTCATCGTTTCCCTGTTTACCTTCTTCCTATTTTAGATGCCTTTGGTTTAGCCATTTTTACCATTATTGGCGCTCAGAAAGCACTAGCGCTTGGTTTTAGTGGACCTGTTGCCATTGCAATGGGCTGTATAACGGGGGTTGTTGGTGGCATGGTTCGAGACATGTTAAGTGGACAAATCCCCTTTGTATTACAAAAAGAGATCTACGCAACAGCCTCTATCTTAGGCGCTGTTTTATATGTAACCTGTAACTTCTTTGGGTTTGGCCAAATCGTCGCGATGGTTATTGCGATGATGGGAACACTTTCTTTGCGTTTATGTGCTATCTATTGGCACCTCTCTTTACCTGTGTTTAGTGATGATAGAGAGGCTTAGCATATTGCTTCAATAAATCACCTTTATTGGAAGTAGCGGTATATCTTTTGCCTTTTAGCTACTGCGCTTCACGTAACAAACAACAAGCCAAGTAAGTTATGTAAATTTTCAGCTCATTTAATACAATTCCACTATAATTTCAGGAATGGAAAATAGAGAGATGGAGTTTATATGTTTAAAGTTTCGCAAGGTATTCCCGATAAATTAGGCGTCACCTTTACAGCGAAAGGTGCCAATTTTTGTATTTATGGACGCTTAGCTGAGTCGGTTGAATTACTCTTTTTTAAAGATAAAGATGCAAGCGATGCAAGCCAGATATTTGAGCTCTCAGATATAAATAATCGTACTGCCTATTATTGGCATATTTTTGTTGAAGGGGTGAAGGCGGGGCAACTTTATGCCTTTCGTGTTAATGGCCCTTACCGTCCCCATGAAGGTTTAGCCTTCTCTCCCGATAAACTACTGCTGGATCCCTATGGATTATTGGTTGAGCGAGGAGATAACTTTTCCCGAGAAGCGGCCATTGAAGATGGCTCTAATATTGATAGTTGCTTAAAAAGTGTTGTAGTAGATATCGATGACTATGATTGGGAAAATGATCAACATCCACGTCATCCCTTTGCAACCAGTGTTATTTATGAGATGCATGTGGGTGGTTTTACCCGCCATGAAAGCTCTGGTGTAGCGGAAGAAAAGCGTGGTACCTATGCTGGCCTTGTTGAGAAAATCCCTTATCTAAAAGAGCTTGGCATTACCGCTGTTGAACTGATGCCTGTACATCAATTTGATCCAAGTGAGCATCATGCCGGACTAGTTAACTATTGGGGGTATAGCCCATTATCGCTTTTTTCAACACATCGAGAGTATAGTTCTGATCAATCCGTATTAGGCCCGATTAATGAATTTCGCGATATGGTCAAAGCACTGCATGCTGCTGATATCGAAGTTATTTTAGATGTGGTTTATAACCACACTGCAGAGGGGGATGAAAATGGCCCAACGCTTTCTTTTCGAGGTTTTGACAGTAGTGTTTATTACATTATGTCAGAAGACAGAAAACAGTATATGAACTTTAGTGGTTGTGGCAATACACTCAATGGCACGCACTCAGTTGTTCGCCGCATGATTATTGATAGTTTGCATTTTTGGGTCGAGAAGATGCATGTTGATGGTTTCCGCTTTGATTTAGCTTCTATTCTTTCCCGTGATGAAGTTGGTAGGCCCATGCTGAGCCCGCCAACATTGTGGAGTATTGATACAGATCCGATATTATCACCGGTTAAGCTAATTGCAGAGGCATGGGATGCGGGGGGGCTCTATCAAGTTGGCAGTTTAGCTGGACAACGCTGGCGTGAATGGAACGGACACTTTCGGGATGATGTGCGCCGTTTTGTTCGTGGAGATTCAGGGTTAGTCGGTAAGTTTGTTGCACGTTTGATTGGTAGCCCTGATGTATATGGTGATCATAATCTTGAACCTGAAAAGTCAGTTAATTTTATTACTTGTCATGATGGTTTTACGCTTAATGATTTGGTGAGTTATAACGATAAGCATAATATTGCTAATGGTGAGAATAACCGTGATGGTTGTTCGAATAACTACAGCTGGAATCATGGTGTTGAAGGGCCTAGCGATGATCCTCAAATAAATCAGTTAAGGTTGCAGCAGATAAAAAACATGATAGCCATTAACCTTATCTCGCTAGGCACACCAATGATTTTAATGGGTGATGAAATTGCGCATAGCCAGCAGGGTAATAATAATGGTTACTGTCAAGATAACCCTGATTTTTGGTTTAATTGGGACAATATTGAAACCAATAAAGAACTGTTCCGTTTTACCAAAGCATTGATTGAGCAACGTACCACCCTAGAGGCGGTACACCTAAGTGATGCGCGCCGTGACTCCCTGCACGATATTATTGCCCAGTCTGGAATACGTTGGCATGGTGTTAAAGTAGATCAACCTGACTGGGGCGAACACTCACATGCTATTGCGATGGAGAGTAAGCAACCGGCATCAAAGCATGTTTCTTATGTAGTATTTAATGCTTATTGGCAGGATCTAACTTTTGAACTACCAGTTTCGCCAAGTGGTAAATGGCAACGGGTTGTGGATACTTCACTGAGTGATGGGCAAGATATTCACGTAGCAGGAGATAAAAAATATTTTGTTGACTCAGAATATATTGTAGCAGCACGTTCCATGGTTATTTTGATTGGATAATAAGCATTGTGTTGTTAAAATAAAAGCAATGAAAAATACTCTCTAAGTATAAGAAAAAACAGGTAAATAGATGCAAGTGGTACAAGACTCAACACAACTGGTTAATTGGTTCCGCAGTTCAGCACCTTACATTAATGCACATCGCCATAAAACATTTGTATTGATGTTAGGCGGGGAAGCTTTAGAAACAGATAATTTTCAACATATCATCAACGATATTGCTCTGCTTAATAGCTTAGGGGTGAAGCTTGTTTTAGTACATGGTGTGCGCCCGCAGATTCAAAAACAGCTGGATCTTCATGGTCATAAAAGCGCCTTTGAAAATGATATTCGTATTACCGATGAAAAAAGCTTAGCGCTTATAAAACAAGCCGTTGGTGCGGTTCAAATTGAATTACAAGCACGTTTATCGATGGGGCTTGCTAATTCACCAATGCAAGGTGCAAGCATTCGTACTGTGGTGAGTAATGTGGTTACTGCACAGCCAATTGGTGTTAAAGATGGTATCGATTATTGCCATGCAGGAAAAGTGCGTCGCATAGATGTTGAAGGATTAAAAATCCATCTTGATATGGGCGCAATTCCGGTGATTTCTCCATTGGGTTACTCTGTCACTGGTGAAGTATTTAACTTGCTTGCTGAAGAGGTTGCCACACAGGTTGCAATTGGCCTTCAGGCTGACAAATTGATTGGTTTCTGCTCTAAAACCGGTGTGTTAGATGAAACAGGCACGTTGATCTCTGAATTATTACCAGAGCAAGCTCAATGTCATGTTGATACAATTGCTAAACAAGCAGGTGAAGCATCGGGCACGTTGCGTTTTTTACGCGCGGCCATTGCTGCTTGTAAAGCAGGTGTCACACGCAGTCACCTTATTAGTTATTACCAAGAGGGAGCTCTGTTAAAAGAGCTATTTACTCGCGATGGAAGTGGCTCACAAATTGTAAAAGAAAGTTCTGAACGTATTCGCACTGCAACCATCGATGATATTGGTGGTTTGTTAGAGTTGATAGAGCCACTTGAAAAGCAGGGCGTATTAGTAAAACGCTCACGCGAGTTATTAGAGAATGAAATCCACCATTTCCAAATTGTTGAACTTGATGGCATGGTCATTGGTTGCGCTGCTTTATATCCATTTAAAGATGAAAAAATGGGTGAATTAGCATGCCTTGTTAGCCACCCTAAATACCGTCGTAGCGCCCGTGCTGATAACCTTGTTGAACATGTTGAACGTAAAGCAAGAGAGTTAGGGTTAGAGTCTATTTTTGTTTTGACCACTCAAAGTATCCATTGGTTTCGAGAGCGTGGCTTTGACTTTACCGACATTAATACTCTACCCGCTACCAAAAAAGAGCTCTACAACCTAAAGCGAAGTTCTAAAGTATTAGTACGGAAAATTAGCTAGTCTAAGGAAAATTTATTTTATGCATTCAGCAAAACTATTCTTAAAGCTATCATGTTTGCTCTGTTTTATTTCTTTGCCATTTTCAGTGCAGAGTAAAACACAATATTTAACTATTGGTACTGGTGGTGTAACAGGGGTTTATTATCCAACAGGGGGCGCAATCTGTCATTTAGCAAATCAAATAACAGAAACTGAATACCACTGTGAAATAAAAAGTACACCGGGCTCTATCTATAATATTGAAGGCATTCGCAGTGGAGAGTTAACGCTGGGGGTTTTACAGTCCGACTGGCAGTATCATGCCTATGAAGGTACTGGGCGTTATAAAAAAGTAGGGGCTTTTCCTGAATTACGCTCTCTTTTTTCTGTGCACGCAGAACCTTTTACTGTTTTAGCTCGTGCAGATTCCAATATTAATGATTTTGAAGATCTGAAAGGAAAAAGGGTTAACATTGGTGCTCCTCGTTCAGGACAACGTGCCACCATGGAAATGTTACTGAAGTTATATAAATGGCGTAAAAGTGACTTTAAAACTATTTTAGAATTAACACCCAGCGAGCAAGCGAAAGCATTATGTGATGACAAAGTAGATGCCATTATCTATGTTGTTGGCCATCCTAACAGTTCAATCAAAGAAGCCTCTGGTGCTTGCCAGACAAAATTGGTGAGAGTCGCTGGTGATAAGATTGATAAATTAACTGCAGAAACAAGTTATTATCAAAAAGCAATTATTCCTGGTGGGATATACCGAGGTAGTGAAACTGACACGTTGACTTTTGGAGTGGGCGCGGTAATCACAACCACATCAGAACTTTCGGAGAAGGTTGCATATCAAGTTGTTAAATCTGTTTTTGAGAATCACAATGAGTTTATTCAACTCCACCCTGCCTTTAAACAGTTAAAACAACAGGAGATGGTCACTAACTCCATCACTGCACCGTTACATAAAGGTGCACTTCGTTATTACAAAGAGGTCGGGTTAATTAGGTAAATAAAACGAAATGTCAATTTTTTACCGAAATATAACTATGTTTTTCCACTCTCACACGCAAAACCTGTTTAACAATATTGAAAACTGATCTCATTTACGCATAATGCGGGTTCACTTTTAAAAGGAACTCGCAATGAATAAGACCTTTAAATACTCGCTATTAAGTGCGTTAGTATTCTCAACTACGTTAGTCCATGCCGCTGAGCAAAAATTTGTCACTATTGGTACGGGTGGGCAAACAGGGGTTTATTACGTAGTTGGCCAATCTATCTGTAAATTGGTTAACCGTGGCATTAAAGATCACAGCATTAAATGTAACGCACCATCAACAGGTGGCTCAGTTGCAAATATCAATGCAATTGGCGCTGGTGAGCAAGATATGGGCGTTGCACAGTCAGATTGGCAATACCATGCTTATAACGGTACTAGCAAGTTTGAAGGCAAACAAAATAAAGAACTTCGCGCATTATTCTCTGTTCACCCTGAACCTTTCACACTAGTTGTACGCTCTGATGCTGGTATTAATAGTTTTGACGACCTGAAAAAGAAACGTGTAAACGTAGGTAATCCAGGATCTGGCACGCGTGGTACGATGGAAGTGGTGATGGATGCTAAAAACTTTACCATGAAAGATTTTAGTCTTAAATCAGAACTTAAGGCCGCTGAAATGTCTGCCGCTTTATGTGATAACAACTTAGATGCAATCACTTACACCGTTGGTCACCCATCGGGTGCAATCAAAGAAGCCGGTGTTTCTTGTGATTCAAAAGTAGTGCCTGTTGTTGGTCCTGAAGTTGATAAATTAATTGCTGACTTCCCATTCTATGCACCAGCAATCATCCCTGGTGGCATGTACAAAGGTACACCTGAAGATGTTCCAACATTTGGTGTTGCTGCGACGTTTGTAAGCTCAACAAAAACAGATGATGAAACGGTTTACCAAGTGGTTAAAGCGGTATTTGATAACTTTGCACGTTTCAAAAAACTACATCCTGCTTTTGCTAATCTGAAAGAGCAAGATATGATTAAAAATGCACTTTCAGCACCACTACATGATGGCGCTGTTAAATACTACAAAGAGCGTGGCTGGATGTAACCCACCCTTATTTGACTCACCAAATATCAAAGGCAGTTGTTTATCACTGCCTTTTTTTGTAACCAATCAACAAAGAAGAATATATGCGCGAACAAATCCATATCATGAATGAAAACGAGCTACAGGAGCTGGTGGAGCAAACGGAAACGGGCGGTCGCCATGTTGCAGGCAATGTAAAAAAGCTAATTACCTTTACTGCGATTGCTTGGTCTCTTTTCCAACTCTATTTTTCATCACCACTGCCATTCATGCTTCAGCAGTTTTTAAATGCTATCAGCCTTGACTTGAATGTTGTTTTTGATGATACAAAAGCGCGTTCAATCCATCTATCTTTTGCTTTGTTTTTAGCGTTTCTTTCCTATCCCGCTTTTAAAAACTCTAATAAAAATACTATCCCCCTTATGGATTGGGGGCTAGCACTTATAGGTGCTTTTCTAGGGGCTTATTACTTTATTTTTTACGATGGCATTGTCACCCGAGTTGGCATTCCAAATCAGATGGATGTCATTGCTGGTGTTGCAGGCATATTAATTTTATTAGAGGCAACTAGACGTAGTTTAGGTGCACCTTTAGCGGTGATTGCACTCATATTTTTATTGTTTAACTTCATGGGGCCTAATCTGCCACAATTATTGGCTCACAACGCCAATAAAATAACTACTATTGTTAATCAACAATGGATAACTACCGAAGGTGTGTTTGGTATTGCCTTAGGGGTTTCGACTAAATTTGTTTTCCTGTTTGTGTTGTTTGGGGCTTTGCTTGATAAAGCTGGCGCAGGTAACTACTTTATTAAAACTGCATTTTCATTATTGGGACACTTACGTGGTGGACCAGCAAAAGCGGCTGTGATTGCATCGGGTTTAACAGGGTTAATCTCAGGTTCATCCATTGCTAACGTAGTAACAACCGGCACATTTACTATTCCTATGATGAAGAAAGTAGGTTTTTCTGCGGAGAAATCGGGTGCAGTAGAGGTTGCATCTTCTGTAAATGGACAAATCATGCCACCGGTAATGGGAGCTGCCGCTTTTTTAATGGTTGAGTATGTCGGTATTAGTTATTTTGAAGTGGTTAAACATGCCATTATTCCGGCATTAATCTCATATATTGCATTAGTTTACATTGTACATTTAGAGGCGATGAAAGCGGGAATGTCTGGTTTGAAACGCGCAAAACCACCTGCAAAAATGTTAATTCGTTTACGTAATGCCGCTTTAATTGTATTTTCATTCTGTTTACTGGCCTTGATTGTTTATTACGGTTTAGGTTGGATAAAATCATTAGCAGGGGATAGCTCTGTTTATGTGATTGCATTACTAGTGACTGCTGCCTACATCGCTATCGCTTATTGGTGTGCGCGTTTTCCAGAACTTGAACTAGAAGATGCGAATGCTCCGATTGTGCACCTACCCGCTGTAAAAGAAACGGTTAATTCAGGCTTGCACTTCCTATTGCCAGTTGTGGTGTTGATCTGGTGTTTAATGGTAGAGCGTCTATCACCAGGGTTATCTGCTTTTTGGGGCACCACGGTACTTATCTTTATTCTGTTAACACAGAAAGCTTTGTTCGCGTATTTTCGTGGAGAGTCTCGTTTATTACAACAATTTAAAGCGGGTTTTAATGATCTGTTAGAAGGCCTTGAAACAGGTGCTAAAAACATGGTTAGTATCGGCATTGCAACAGCAACGGCGGGTATTATTGTTGGTGTCGTTGCATTGACTAATGTTGGCGCACCACTGGCGAGCATCGTTGAGATGGCATCCGGTGGTAATATTCTTATCATGCTGGTATTGGTAGGTATATTAAGCCTTATTTTAGGCATGGGGCTACCAACAACCGCAAATTACATTGTTGTTTCATCATTACTTGCTAGTGTGATTGTAGAAGTTGGACAACAAAATGGTTTGATCGTACCGTTAATCGCAGTGCATCTGTTTGTTTTCTACTTTGGTATTATGGCCGATGTAACACCTCCCGTTGGTCTTGCCTCCTTTGCTGCCGCCGCTATATCGGGTGGTAAACCCATTAAAACTAGTGTGATTGCTTTCTTTTATAGTTTACGAACAGCAATATTACCTTTCCTATTTATCTTTAATACCGACCTACTGCTTATCAATGTTGATTGGTTACATGGTATATCGGTCTTTATTGTCGCCACGGCGGCGATATTAGTCTTCACCGCGGCGACTCAAAGGTACTTCTTTGCTAAATGTACGTCGCTGGAAGTGATTGCCTTACTATTGATCGCATTTGCTTTGTTTAGACCTGCTTATTTCATGGAGAAGCTATCTCCTTCATATAAACAGGTTGAACCATATAATATTGTTTCAGAACTACAGTATGCACAGAGTGAGCGCCCTCTGAAAATTCAAGTGAGCGGGTTGAGTGATATTGGTGAGCCAACAACCTTTTTTGCCCACCTACCTATTGAAGGTGGGACTGGAGAGCAACGTTTACAGGCGATGGGGTTAACCCTTGTTGAAAACGATGGTGTAATGATGATCGATGATGTTGGTTTTGATAGCCCAGCTGCTAGTATGGGGCTAGATTGGGATCAAACTATACTGTCGGTTGAAGTGCCGGTAGAGGGGGCGTTAGCTAAGCAGTGGTTATACATCCCTGCGTTGTTATTGCTATTAGGTATTGCAATGATGCAGATTCGTCGTCGTAAAGAAGAGTTAGTTAAGCTAGCGATGGATTAAGTTAAATATAACGACTTCTTTGTAAGTCGTTATATATCAGCTATTACAAAGTAAGTCGTTATTTATCAGCGACTACAAAGTAAGTCGTTATTTGTCAGTGACTACAAAGTAAGTCGTTATTTGTCAGTGACTACAAAGTAAGTCGTTATTTGTCAGTGACTACAAAGTAAATCGTTATTTGTCAGTGACTACAAAGTAAGTCGTTATTTATCGACAGCTATAAAAAAAGCCCCATTATCAAATTGATAATGGGGCTTTTTTTATTACTGTTATCTAGTGGTTACATTCGCCATCTACAGGTTCACCGTAAAGGTATAAGCTGTGGTTGGTGAGTTTGATACCAAACTTTTTGGCAATTAACTTTTGTTGCTCTTCAATTAAGTCATCATTGAACTCAATTACTTCACCACACTTTAAACAAACTAGGTGATCATGATGCTCTTGGTGGGTCAATTCAAACACTGACTTGCCACCTTCAAAGTGATGGCGGGTAACAATACCAGCATCATCAAATTGATTTAAAACACGATAAACCGTTGCAACACCTACTTCATCGCCCTGTGCAAGCAATTTCTTATATAGATCCTCTGCACTTAAGTGCTGGTTTTCTGGCAGTTGCAATAGACGTAAAATTTTCACGCGAGGTGAGGTAACTTTAAGACCAGCTTCTTTTAACGCTTCATTTTCTAAAGACATAATTGTGTTTCCTACTAACAATAATTAATCGCTTAGTTCAGCGAGACACATTTCATCAAAAACCTGTTTAGACCACTCTTTAACACGTGATGCAGTTAGCTCTGGTTGGCGATCTTCATCAATACCAAGGCCAATAAAGTTGTTATCATCAACGAGTGCTTTAGAGGCTTCAAAGTCGTAACCTTTTGTTGGCCAGTTACCAACAATAATAGCACCTTTGCTTTCAACGATATCACCAAGTTGGCCCATCGCATCTAGAAAGTATTCAGCATAATCTTCTTGATCGCCACAGCCAAAAATAGCCACTAATTTTTCGTTAAAGTCGATATCTTCTAAATCTGGGAAAAAATCATCCCAATCACACTGTGCTTCACCGTAGTACCAAGTTGGGATACCAAATAAAAGTAAGCTAAAATCAGCGATCTCCTCTTTACTGCTTTTCGCAATGTCTTTTACTTCAACGAGGTTTTTACCTAACTCTTTTTGGATCATTTTAGCAACAGCTTCTGTATTGCCTGTGTCGCTACCAAAGAAAATGCCAACGCTTGCCATATCTTAATACCTTTATTAATTGTTTATTTGTGCATGCAGTAATTGTGCTATTAGCTCACTGCGATTTATATTCTGCTCTTTTGAAAGTTGATTAAGCACACTAAATAGTTCGCTATCTACTTTTAACTCGATACGTTTTAAACCTTTCTGCTTATCGCGCAACACTTGTTTCTGCTTATTTATTTTAAGCTGAACTTTACGAGAGTGCGGATTACTTTTAGGCCTACCTGGACGTACTTCGTCAGCAAAAAGATCGTGAGTAATACGATCAAATGATTCTTTTGCCATTGTTTTACCTAAAAATTAGCTTGCGCTGGTTGTCCAGATTATCTCAACAACCGCTTTGAAAACAAAACCAACACAACCAAAAAACAGAACTGCCCATACAATATTGCGTCCAAATTTTGGTACATTACTGCGTTTTAATACATCTTGAACGGAAAGTCCCATTAATATAAATAGAAACAGGTAAAAACCGTACAAGCCTAGGGTCTCAATTTGCTCTGTGTATTGCTGTAACATGATCAAGGCTTCATTTAAAAGGGGGAATATAACATATAACTATGTATAAATGCGCTAATCACGACTGTTTATTTAAAAAACTGCTTCACTAATCGATTAAATGTTGGTGCTTTCTCTGCGTGCAACCAGTGACCTGTATTGGTTATTATTTTAGCTAAGGCCTGTGGAAAAAAACTCATAATAGTCGCTTGGTGTTCAGGCAGAATATAATCGGAATTACCACCTTTAATGAATAGGGTTGGACCACTATAAGTTTTATCTGCAAATGGCCAGCCACGAATATGGATATAGTTATTCGCTAATGCCTGTAAGTTAAACAAGAAAGCAAACTCGTCATTTTTCTTTTGTAGTGATTTTAATAGAAACTGTCTTACCTCAGGGCTATCGATATAACGTGAAAGTTGTTCGTTAGCTTGTAATCTATTGTCTATTTTTTTGAAATCGAGCAGTAATAAACCATTAAACACTTCACTGTGTTTATCTTCATAGGAAACAGGGGATATATCGGCAACCACCAAACTTTTGATACGTTCAGGCGAGGTGAGTGCACAACCCATGGCAATTTTTCCACCCATTGAATGGCCAACCACTGAAAATTTTTCAATTTCAAGGTGATCAGCTAGTTCAAAGATATCTGCAACCATCTCAGGGTAGGTCATCGACTCGCTTTGAGGACCTCTGCCATGGTTACGTACATCCACTAAAATGACGTGGTAATCTGTTTGAAGCTCTTTGGCAAGTGTTGATAAATTAGACAAACTGCCAAATAAACCGTGGATTATAAAAATAATCTCAGTTTTATTATCTAAATCAATGTCAGAGGCCTGTTTTATTTGGTAATTAAGTAGCATAAGATCTAATTTTAAGTGAAAATAAAGTGGGCTGATGGATTGTCCGATCTTAACATAGTTGCAACATCTTAACGTTATTTTTTAAGCTATCTTTGTCTCAGATATTTTAAAAAATGATAAACAGCAGTAAATGGTGAAACAATGAAACAAATTGATATTGAAGATGATCTATATAAATATATTTTGGCAAATATAGAAGCGTTTGGTGAAACACCTTCGCAGATCCTACGTCGTTTATTACAGTTGCCGACAGACATCGCTGCTGAGCCGATCGCGTTAGAAAAAGAGATATTAGAAACTGTTATTGTTGCAGAGACTATTGAGCCAATATCTTCCCCTGAAAAACCACCAACTCAGACAGCTTCTCATTCTTTTGCAAACTCCTCATTACCAGAAGCATTTGCTAATGGTGTTGCCGCGCTATTTTCCAGTGAAACATTTCAACAAGAGCCTGTTATCACCAACAAGTTTAAGATGATGCTCACCACTATGTATTATGAGAATAGAGAAGCGTTTATTGAAGCAGCTAAAGTTGCCAAAGGTCGTTCTCGAGATTACTTAGGTGAAAATTTAGATCTGTTGTTAGCTTCAGATAACCGAGAAGAAGTTGATCTGTTAGTTGCTAGTAAACCTCGAGATATTCCTTACACACCATTTTGGGTGGTCACTAACGCAAATACTGGGCGTAAGCGTATTATTTTAACGCAGGTAATGGCCTCGATGGGCTACCCACACCACTTGATAGAACGGATCAAAGAAGAAATTTAAAGCGCTGTAGCGTTGGTAGTTAAGTACCGACCCTATGGCTAAACTCGTCCGAAATTTATAATATATGTTAATTTGTTAAATTTTATATAAAGGTAATTTTAATTATGGCAATACATGAACGTGCTGGCCAACCAGCAATAGCAAGTGATTTAGTCGATATTCCCAAGTTAGTATCAGCTTATTATATTAATCTTCCCGATGTATCTGTGGCAAGTGAGCAGGTTGCATTTGGTACTTCAGGCCATCGTGGTTGTTCATTTAACAATGCGTTTACTGAATTACACATATTAGCAATTAGCCAAGCACTTGCTGAATACCGTAAACAGCAGGGTTACACTGGTCCGATGTTTATTGGTAAAGATACTCATGCACTTTCTGAGCCCGCTTTTGCTTCTGCTGTGCAAGTATTAGTGGCTAATGGTATTAAAGTGATTGTGCAAGAGGGGGGCGGTTATACACCAACGCCTGTTATTTCACACGCTATTCTGCAATACAACAATGAACATCCAGAGGCTTTAGCCGATGGTATTGTTATCACACCATCACATAATCCACCAGAAGATGGTGGTTTCAAATATAACCCCCCAAATGGTGGCCCAGCTGATAGTGATGTCACTAAGATCATTCAAGATCGTGCCAATGAAATTTTAAATGATAACTATGACGATATTGAGCAGGAAGATTTTGCTGAAGCGATGGCATCAGACCTTGTTGAACAGTATGACTATGTACAACCCTATGTAGACGATCTAAAAAATGTTTTAAACATAGAGGCTATCGCTAAAGCTGGCATTAAAATTGGTGTAGATACATTAGGTGGTTCAGGTGTTGCTTACTGGCCTGTGATTGCAAAAACTTATGGCTTAGATATTGAAGTGGTAAATGATCGTGTTGATCCTACCTTCTCATTTATGACCTTAGATAAAGATGGAAAAATCCGTATGGATTGTTCATCTCCTTATGCGATGGCTGGTTTAATTAAATTAAAAGATCAGTTTGATGTAGCAATTGCCAACGATCCAGATTACGACCGTCACGGTATAGTGACCAAAAGCTCTGGTCTATTAAACCCTAACCATTACCTTGCTGTTGCAATCAACTACCTGTTTGAACACCGTACAGAGTGGCCAAAAGATGCGATTGTTGGTAAAACATTAGTATCAAGTTCAATGATCGACCGAGTTGTTGCTGCATTAGGCAAAGAGATGTCTGAAGTACCAGTTGGTTTTAAATGGTTCGTTGATGGCCTTTACGAAGGTAAATTTGGTTTTGGTGGTGAAGAGAGCGCTGGCGCATCTTTCCTACGTAAAGATGGCTCCGTTTGGAGTACTGATAAAGACGGTATTATTTTAGCGTTATTAGCGGCTGAGATTATTGCCGTAACGGGTAAAGATCCTGGTCAGCATTACGCTGAATTCACAGAGAAGTTTGGCTCTCCTGTTTATCAACGTTTTGATGCTCCAGCAAGCCCTGAGCAAAAAGCAGTATTAGCGAACTTAAGCCCAGAGATGGTTGAGGCCGAAACATTAGCGGGTGAGCGAATCTTAGAAAAACTCACTCACGCATCAGGTAATGGTGCTGCTATCGGTGGCCTTAAAGTGACCACTGAAAACGGTTGGTTTGCTGCGCGTCCATCGGGCACTGAGAATATCTACAAAATCTATTCTGAGTCATTTATCGGCTCCGATCATATTGCAAAAATCCAAGAAGAGGCACAACAGATTGTTGCATTAGCCTTTAAAAAAGCTGGATTGTAAAGATTCACTAAGTCACTCAATTTGTTGATAACATAAGCGAATTATCATCCCTTTAACAGGGAGGGTAGTTCGCTTTTTTTTTGGGGACCTTAAAAAATAATATTCCAAAGAGGCGTAGGATTTAAGCGGGTGACAGGAAAATGACTACTATTACCCTGTACTTTGTTTTAGATCAGCTACTTAAAAATTACATAATGACTAAATGTTGGTGAATTAATAACATTTTTATTAACTTTGTCACTAAAAATTAATAGAAACAATCTATTATCAATAAATTAAATTTTATAGCGTTTTACATTTCACTATTTAGTAAAAAATTCATACTTCAAATATAGGTGTCACATGGCAACAGTAAAAGAAGCAAAAGCAAAAAAAGCTGCTACAAAAAAAGCTGCTACAAAAAAAGCAGCACCTAAGAAAACAACCGCAAAGAAACAAGCAACAGCAAAAATTGCACCGGCAATCAAATGTACTAGCAAACAGATGCAAGATGCGATTGTAGATCGTCTGCATAAAGGTTTAGGCACAGACTCACAAAAAGCGAATAATAAAGCGTGGTGGAATGCCACCTGTTACGCAGTAAACGAACTAGTATTCGATAAGCTAACTAAAACACAGCAAAATCATAGTGGTAAAGATACCCGCGCAGTAAACTATCTATCTCTTGAGTTCTTAATGGGGCGTTTATTATCAAATAACCTACAAAACTTAGAGCTTTTTAAAGTCGCTGAAGATGCACTTAAAGCATTAGGTAAAGATATCTACGAAGTGTGTGATGAAGAGCCGGATATGGCTCTGGGTAATGGTGGCTTAGGTCGTCTTGCCGCCTGTTTCATCGATTCATTAGCAACACTGGGTTACCCAGCAATCGGTTACGGTATCCACTACGAGCACGGTCTATTTTCACAATCATTCCAAGATGGACATCAAATTGAGCGTCCTGATACATGGCGTGAATACGGCAACCCTTGGGAGATTTGCCGTCCAGAATCAATTCAACATATTCCTTTATATGGGTACGTTGAAACTGTATTTAATGATGATGGCGGTTCACACAAAGTGTGGCATGCAGGTCAAAAATTAAAAGGTGTGCCATGGGATATCCCAATTGTAGGTTACGGTGCTAAAACCGTTAATATCCTGCGTTTATGGGAAAGTCGTGCCGATGAAGCATTCGATTGGGATGTATTTAATGCTGGTGGTTATGTTGATGCACAGGCAGAAAAATCAAAAGCTGAAACTGTATCAAAAGTACTTTATCCAAACGATACAACGGAAGCGGGTAAAGAATTACGCCTAATTCAGCAGTATTTCTTCTGTGCCTGTTCTGTAAAAGATATTTTACGTCGCTTTAAACGTGCTAACTCTGATTGGAAACTGCTTCCTGAAAAAGTAGCAATTCAGCTAAACGATACGCATCCTACGATTGCTATTCCTGAGTTAATGCGCATCTTAGTGGATGAAGAACGTCTAGATTGGGATTTTGCTTGGAAGCTTTGTCAAGAGACATTCGCTTACACAAATCACACCTTACTGCCTGAAGCACTTGAGAAATGGTCTGTTGGTCTATTTGAGAAAGTATTACCACGTCACCTTGAGATCATCTATGAAATCAATCACCAGTTCCTTGATCTAGTAGAAGCGAAATGGCCGGGCGATCATGAGAAGAAAGAGAAACTTTCAGTGATCGAAGAGGGCGGTCAGCGTTTAGTACGTATGGCAAACCTGTGTGTTATCACCGCTTATAAAGTAAATGGTGTTGCTGCGGTTCACTCTGCATTAGTTAAAACAGATCTATTCCCAGAGTTCCATGAGTTATTCCCAACTAAGCTGGTGAATGTGACTAATGGTGTAACGCCGCGTCGTTGGTTAAAAGCCTGTAACCCTAAACTTGCAGGTTTATACGATGAAACTGTAGGTCCTGATTGGGTAGTTAATCTTGATAAACTAAAGGATGCATTGCCAAAAGCAAAAGAAGTCGCTTTCCAAAAACGCTTTATGCAGATCAAGCAAGAGAACAAAGTTGCGTTAGTTAAGGTGATCAAAGATTTGACTGACATTGATGTTTCTGCAGATGCTATTTTTGATATTCAAATCAAACGTCTGCACGAGTACAAACGTCAGCAGTTAAACCTGATCCACATTTTAACGCTGTATAAACGCCTGCTTGAAAACCCTGATTACGATATGGTGCCACGTGTATTCCTATTTGGTGCTAAAGCGGCACCGGGTTACCACATGGCAAAACAGATCATTTTTGCACTCAACAAAATTGCAGATAAGGTCAATAACGATACGCGCATTAAAGATAAGCTAAAAGTGGTTTTCCTGCCTAACTACCGTGTTTCATTAGCGGAAGTGATGATTCCTGCTGCTGATGTATCTGAGCAAATATCAACGGCTGGTTTAGAAGCATCTGGTACGGGTAACATGAAACTGGCAATCAATGGTGCATTAACGGTTGGTACAATGGATGGTGCAAACATTGAGATGGCGGAAGAGATTGGCGCTGAGCATATGTTTATCTTTGGTTTAAGTGTGGCTGAGGTAAAAGCGCTTAAGGCAAGTGGGTATAACCCATACGATTATTACTACAATAATCCAGAGCTTAAATCGGTATTAGATTGGTTAGATTCTGATTTCTTCACTCCGGGTCAACCGGGTGCATTGTCAGATATCAAGCGTAGTCTATTAGACTGGGGTGATGAATACCTATGTCTTGCTGATTACCAGTCATATGTTGATGCGCATCAAGCAATTGATGATACTTACCGTAACAAATCGTTATGGGCGAAAAAAGCGATCATCAACAGTGCATCAATGGGTAAGTTTAACTCAGACCGTTCAATTGAAGATTATGCTTCAACGATCTGGAACCTAACTAAGCACCCGCTTAAATAAGTACAAGTTAAATAAGTTGTAGTTGTTTTAGAACAGTAAAAGGCGATATTAATTTCTATTAATATCGCCTTTTTTAGTTACAATAAATTAATTGAGTTCAATAAAGAGGTTTTTATGTCTGAAGAAAATAATAATAATGAATCTGATGTGTGTGAAGCATGTGGCACAATTGTTGAGTTAGGTAGTGTGATCGCTGAAGATGATACGGTTTTGGCACTTCCTTTTGAAGGTGCTGACCAAGTGGGCGTTAACAAATTAGCGCAAAAATACATTGATGCTGCTAAAGCTCGCTTTGAAACTGTTGAGGTTGAAAAAGCTGAATCAACAACAGGTCAAGGTACCTCTATTACTGTGACTTTAAAGTTTGAATGTACTGCTGAGAAACTTATTTTTGAGATGGGATTAAGTGCGATTAAGTAACTATTTATCATAAATACTACGTACACAGAGCTCTCGAAGAATTTCTCCCCTATTTTCTTCGTGCTTTGCTGGTATTAATTTTTTGAGCTTAGCAAAAGAGTCTAACCCGTAGGCTCTTTTTTCATCTATTTGTAAAATTTTATTTCTGTTATACTACTCACACTATTTACACTAATTAATTTATATACCTTGGAGAGTCCTTTGCTCATTGATGATTTACCCGTTGATCGCCGTTTAATTACATCCCTTTCACATTTGGGATTTACAAATACAACTGAAATACAAGCACAAGCTATTCCGGTTGCAGTTGCTGGTAAAGATCTACTTGCATCATCAAAAACAGGCTCGGGTAAAACGTTAGCTTTCTTACTGCCAGCTATGCAGCGTGTATTAAAAACACGTGCATTAACTAAGCGCGATCCACGTGTTCTGATTTTAACGCCTACGCGTGAACTTGCAAAACAGGTTTATTCACAACTACGTTTATTAGTGTCTAATACAAGTTTGAAATCAACGCTGGTATTAGGTGGTGAAAATTTCAATGATCAAGTAAAACAGCTTGATAGAGACCCACACTTTGTAGTGGGTACGCCGGGACGTATTGTTGATCATCTTAAAAAAGGGCTATTACATCTGCACGGTTTAGAGTTACTGATTTTAGATGAAGCGGATCGCATGTTAGATCTTGGTTTTGCCGAGCAGTTAAAAGCGGTAAATGAGGAAGCAAACCACCGTTTGCGCCAAACATTACTATTTTCTGCAACGCTAGGTCATGCTGAAGTCAATGAGTTTGCGGCTGAGTTATTAAAAGCACCGGTACGTATTGCCATTGGTGAAGAAAACTCACAACACAGCGAAATTACCCAACGTTTCTTTTTAGCGGATAACCTCAATCAAAAAGAAAAATTACTTTTCCACTTTGTGCAAAAAGAAGCGACTAAGCAAACGATTATCTTCATGGCAACCCGTAAAGATACAGAGCGTTTAAGTGCTGTCTTAAATGAAAAAGGTTGTTCTGCTGTTGCGCTGCACGGTGATTTAACACAGGCTAATCGTAACCAGATAATGGATTCGTTTTCACGTGGTAAAGAGCAAGTATTAGTGACCACAGATATCGCATCTCGTGGTTTAGACCTACTTAATGTAAGCCATGTAATCAACTTTGATATTCCAAAACATACCGAAGAGTATATTCACCGTATTGGCCGTACAGGGCGAGCGGGAACAGCGGGTGATGCCATCTCAATCATCGGCCCTAAAGATTGGGATAACTTTAAAAAGGTTGAGTCGTTTGTTCAGCAATCAATTACCTTTGACAGAATTGAAGGCATTAACCCTAAGTTTAAAGGCTTGAAACCTGTTGCTCCTAAATCAGCTAAAGCGGGTAAGTTTGTCAAAGATACTAAAAATAAACCGATGAAGAAAAAAGCGAAGACTAAAAAATCAGTAAATAAAACCTTCCATGAAGCACAAGATGTTGGTTTTGCTCCGCTACGTCGTAAGAAGAAAACGCCTGAGAGTGAATAAAGCTTAAATAGTTAATCTATTTATAGCTTCAAATAAAAAGCCGACATTTTTGTCGGCTTTTTTGATACTGTTATTTATCGATTTAAGGTTGGGTTGTAAACGACCAAACTTGGCCCGTTGTTTCTACGCCACCTTTCACTACATCTACACGCCAGAAATATTGTGTATTAGGCTGTAGTTCTGTAACAGAGTGAATATTATCCGTTAAGCCCACACCATTCAGCGAGTTTTCACTTTCACCCAAGTAAACGTGGTAATCATATTGACTGTCATCGCGTGTAAACATGAGATCGAGATTTAAAGCGACACCAGTTATATTGTTAAATGGTACTGGGTTAGAAGCCTGCTGTGCATGATGGCCTGGTACCCATGGTGCTTCATCACCCGCTTCATAAGCACCGATATCGGGTGCGCCACCTAAGTAATCTAGGGTCATCAGGTTACTGTTTCTACTACCTGCATCAATCACTGCAGAGTTTGTTTTAGGACGGAAGTCGCCCCATAACGCACCCTTTAAGTGGCTTAGGATATCAGCACTGTTGCCGGTGATATTATTCTCAACAAAACCCGGCACGGCTAGTTGCTCAGCAGTACCTGATTTACGACCTTGCAGCTCACCAACGAGGTTATTCATTGTTTCAGAGTTGTAGTTAAGACCGCCAGCACTGGTTTTGTTAAAGATAATCAAGTCAGTAGTTTTGTTATTAAATACCACGTTGTTATAGGTACCCTGTGTATCACCCTTGATAATTGAGAAGTCAGTATTCCACACTACGTTATGATGTACTAAACCATCTTTACCGGTTTTAGCTGCACCTTCAACACCATCAAAACGGATACCACCTTTAGGTGCATCATGTACCCAGTTGTAGGCGATTTCAGTGCCTGCTTGCTCATCAATACCAACGTTAATTGCCGCACCATCGTGCTGTAATAAACTAGTATTATAAACGTGATTACCGGTCACTTTAGATGCAGCACCAACACGTACACCTTCAGAGTTACCTGCGGTATGGAAGGTATTATTGGTGAAGCTGATATTAGTGCTTTGTGATGCCATGTTCAGTGAACCTTCACCACCAGTACCTAGGTTTGAGTAATCAATATCGTGGATTAAGTTATTATCAACTATGTTTCCAGACTCTTTGATCATTTCAAAAGCAGGGCCATCGGTATAAGCTAAATAACTATCAACAATGCTATTACGTGTTTGCGTAATTGCTTTGTTATTGTTAATTAACTTAATGGTTTGTGGACGTGTTAAATCACCTAACAGTCGTTGTGAATATGCGTAATATTGCGCGTCGATATCTTTAAATGTAATACCTTGCGAGCTGATCACGGTAAAGGCGGTAGCGAAGAAATCCACACCTTCAATAATGACGTTACTTGAGTTACGCACGGTTAAACCGTAGGTTTGATTTTT
>Ga0209395_1001841_pt1 | contig 28976 bp, 19 predicted proteins | sample GOMGulsemesocosm_3_FD_184635 | JGI IMG/M metagenome (GOLD analysis project Ga0209395, IMG submission 184635) | Methane-oxidizing microbial communities from mesocosms in the Gulf of Mexico - GOM9D Gulf of Mexico (SPAdes) (version 2) | ecosystem: Environmental > Aquatic > Marine > Cold seeps... | reverse complement strand
GATACTGAAATACAAAAGCAAGCTTATGGTTTAGGTGCTTCAATCGGTCTGTATATGGAGAAGAACCTTGAGCAGCATGAAAAATTAGGTTTGCCACTTGATCAAGCGCTAATTACTCGTGGTTTTATTGACAGCCTTGCAGGTAAGTCGTTGATCGAAAAAGAAGAAATTCAAGCTCTTTTAATGAACTTAGACCAAGCAATGAAAGCTAAACAGCAAGAAGTAGCCGCCGCTGAATCAGAAGCAGCTATCGCTGAAGGCGCTAAATTCTTAGCAGAAAACGCGAAGAAAGAAGGCGTACAAATCACTGAATCAGGCATTCAGTATTTTGTTATTAAAGAAGGTGAAGGTGAAAAGCCGAGTGCGGCTGATACAGTAACGGTTCATTACACTGGCACTTACCTAAATGGCGAAAAGTTTGACAGTTCATACGATCGCAATGAACCTACAGTATTCCCATTAAATCGTGTAATCAGCGGTTGGACTGAAGGTGTACAATTAATGTCAGTTGGTTCTAAGTATTCATTTACTATTCCATCAGATTTAGCCTACGGACCTAACGGTAATCCACCAACTATTCCGGGAAATTCTGTACTCCAATTTGAAATTGAATTATTAAAAATTCAAAAAGCAGCTGTTCCTGCAACAGTAACTACTGAAGAAGCTACTCACTAACGAGTTAGTTGTCATCTAGTAAAATTAGAAAGCCAATTGTGTATGCAATTGGCTTTTTTAATTCTGGGGAACAGTGATCCCACAAATTATATTTATTAATCTATAGTTTCATTAAATATGGTACGAAGATTAGGGTATATCCCATAATCTAAATTTCTTTTACTGACAGGGCATTAGCATTTTGTTCTGCATTCTTATTTTTATAAATCACTTTCTCCACTAAGCTTAAGTTAACCATTCGGAATTATCGTTATGTTTTAAATAATGGAGAATTCATAAAAGTAATATCCTTAGTACTTATTATTATCTAAGTGAAGTGAACGTAAGGGGTTGCCATGTCTAAAAAAATTATTTTATTACTCATTAGTCTTATCGGTATTTCAGGCACTTTTTATTGGTTTTATCAACCCAGCACCTCATACGCCTTCCGGCAAGTAAAAGCTGTAGCTCCAACTAAAAATAACCTATTACTAACTATCGATAACCATATTCGTCACAGCAAGAGACCAGAAGAAACTTTCTCTTTTCCAATTCCATTAGGTGAACAAGGGCCAAGCAGCAGTTTATATTCGGGAAATAACCAGTATCCTTTTTACTGCATGACGTTAAATTCAAACTTAGGGCAACCACAAATTGATAATCAGCAAGGCTTTGGCGTACCTGTTTATCAGTCACTTATCTCGAAAGAAAAGGTTATTGGTTACAGTCAGGATTGCGGAGTTAACTCACGTTTGAGTTATTACCTTATCGACGGAAACGATATTACTCAACTCAACGTAGACAAACCAATAACAAAACTTTCTACAGAGCAGAAAATATTCAGAGTGGAACAAGGCACTATAAACCGATTTATTTACACGTTAATTATGCCGATTAGAATGGATGAACTAGGTGATAGAGCCGCACAGTCGCAATGGAATAAAAGGCTTATTTATCAATTTAATGGCGGCTCTGGCATTGGGTATAGACAAGGGCGGCAAGTTCCTAAGAAAATAATGACACGTCAAATTAACCAACTACTTGATGGCTATGCTGTGATTAGTTCAAGCGGTAACCGAACCAGCTATACCTATAATATGCTTCTTGCCGAAGACACTGCACGTAGAGTGAAAAAGCAGTTTACTAGTTTATACGGTGAACCACTTTATACGGTTGGTATTGGTGGCTCGGGCGGAGGGTTAGCGCAATATTTAATTGCTCAAAATAGCCAAGGTATTTTAGATGGCCTTATTCCGCTTTATTCTTATCCTGATATGGTTACTCAAACCACCTATGCGCTTGATTGCGATTTATTGAATAATTATTTTACCTTTCGAGCAAAAGACCGAAATACTTGGAATGATTGGTCTAAGCGCCAACCAATTGAAGGTATGAATGCCATTAATGATTTTCCACAAAAGGCAGCTTTTTTACAACCTGTTAATCAAATTATGGCGGGTTTTTCACCATCATTACCCAAAGGCAATAGTGAATGCATTAATGGATATTTTGGATTATCCAGTTTTATCAATAACCCACAACAAGGTTTTATTCGAGATTTCTTTCATCCTAATGTAGTGAAAGAAACTAAATGGAGCTACTGGCAAGACTTAGCCTATTTATTTGGTAAAGATACAAATGGTTATGGGTTAACGACTTGGGACAATGAAGGTGTGCAATACGGGTTATTAGCGTTAAAAGATAAACTTATTTCTCTCGATGAATTTATTGATATCAATAAAAAAACAGGTAGCTGGAAAGCGCAGAAAGATATGGAAGCAGAAACAATTGTAACGCCATTTGGGCGGAAGAAACCACTATGGTTATCATTATGGGGCAACCAAAATATTACCGAAATGAAAGACACTGAGGCGATAAAAGGGGTTGCTGCTAGGCATACGGGGTCTATAGCTGCAATGCATGCAGCCTATCGTTCAGGGCAGGTGTTTATAGGTAAAGTAAATGTACCTATTATCGATGTTCGCCATTACTTAGATGATGACCTCGATATGCATCATATGTCAGCTTCTTTTTATAGCCGACTACGCATCGAAGAAGCTAATGGCCATGCCGACAACCATATTATATGGGTATCACATAAAGATTATAATCCTGTTCATCAAGCCTTTAAGGTCATGGATGAATGGCTGCTTAGTAAAAGTAGCTTGTTATCAATGGATACTGTAAACGCGAAACCAAGTTATTTGAAAGATACTTGCTTTAATATTGATGGCAGTATTATTGCGCAAGGGAAAGGCATTTGGGATGGACAATGGAATGGCAGTTCTTCGAAAAATACCGGTTTGTGTTTAAAGGCTTACCCTATGTTTAGCACAAGCCGAATACAATCCGGAGCAAACTGGGCAGGAGATCTTTTTAAATGTGCATTAATTCCTGTCGAAAAAGCAATTGAAAGAGGGATTTACGGAAATATAAAGCTTGGTAAATATGCCCAATTGCTTAAAGGTATATTTCCGACAGGAGTTTGTGATTATAGCCAAGGTGATCGTGGTCGTCCGGAAAACTTATAACGAACTATCAATACATTAATTCACCAATATCTAGATGCAGGAATTAATGTATTGATGGGCATCACGATATAAAATAGCAACAGTAGTTATAATTTTAAAGTAGATTGAACATGCTCTGCTATTGCTAAACTTGACGTTAAACCAGGAGAGTCAATGCCAAATAAATTAACTAACCCTGTAATGTTGTGTTCATCCGCGCCTTGAATTACAAAATCCTTGAAACCATCGTTAGGCCCTTCTAATTTAGGGCGAATACCGGAATACGCTGGCTGCAAACGTTCAGCATCTATAGTTGGATAATATCGCTGTACCGCAGCAACAAATTTTTCTTTTAATTTGCTGGAAACTTTATAGTCAATAGTATCTATATATTGAGTATCAGGGCCAAATTTTAGCTGCCCCCCCATATCTAAAGAAGCATGAATACCTAAGCCATGAGCTTCAGGAACCGGATATATAAGTTGTTTAAATGGGCTCTTCCCTTGGTATGAAAAATAGTGACCACGACAATAGTTAAGCTTAGGAATGTGTGCTTTGGCTAACCCTCGAATATTTCCTGCGAGGTTTGTACTATGTAATCCGCCACTATTTATTAAATAGTCACAGCTAATTTGCATAATTTCGCCTTGGCTGTTTAAAGTTACATCAAACCCTCCGTCATAGGGCAGGGCTTCAACGAAGGTGGTTTGAGCAACAAATTGACCTTGGTTTTCTTCTAATTCAGCCAATAAAGATTGCATATAGCTATGTACGTCAATAATTCCTGTAGAAGGAGAAAGCAGCGCTGCACTTGCATTAAGGTTCGGGTTAGATGTTTTTAATTCTGCTGATGTTAGCCAAGTAAGATCGTTAACGCCATTTAATGCAGCTTGTTCAATGGTTTTTGCTAAACATTGTTCCTCAGCTTCACCGTGAGCCACGAGTAATTTACCTAAGCGTCGATGAGGGATCTTTCGAGATTGGCAATAATGATAAAGTAACGCTTTTCCTTCAACGCAGAGCTTAGCTTTTAAGCTATTTTGAGGGTAATAAATGCCTGCGTGAATGACTTCACTGTTACGGCTACTCGTTTCTTCGCCAAAACTCTGGTTTTTATCTATTAGTAAAACATTTTGTAGAGTGCGGCTCAACTTTGCTGCAATAGCTAAACCTACAACACCAGCACCAATTATTATTGCATCTACCTTTTCCATTTCGCTCCTTTACTTATTTTACTTTTATTTTATTGTGGAGGTTTGTTGCATAATTAGCAAAAACATAAGTGACATTTCGCTAACTATTAAATAATAGACCAAATCAATCCTTCCAACCGAGTATTTAAATATAGCTGTACATCTGCTTCAAGAATCAAAATTGCTAAGATGGATTTAATAAACTTTACGTGATTTTTGATGAAAAATTACTCTGCACAGTGCTAGGAAATGTGTACGTCTATATTTACCTGAAAGGTAACGAAAGCGTTTTAAGTATATGAATAGTTGGCGTTTGAGCTCTTCTCAGATAGAAAAGGTGCTTCATCAAGCAAAAGCATTAGGAATATATGAAGTATTCCTCTGAGCGAAAAATTTAATTAAGAGAGAAATTGAGTATGGATCTCAGTATCGAATAAGTTTTTAATTAATAGAGCAAACTCTTTAATAAATTCTTTTTGCTCGTTAGACACTACATTATTTACCACACCAGAAAGTATCTCTTCTAAGTCATAAACAATCGCATCAACCTCACGAATAATGGTATTACGTTGATTGAAAGATAAGGCTTCATTCTGGCTGCAAATCATGATGATTTGTTCGCTTAGCTCTTGTTCTATTACCGTCATTACAGTATCGGTGTTAACTGTTGATGATGATGAGTTCTCAAACAAGCTTAAATGCTCAGTCAAATATTCAACGATATGTATGTAACCATCAGTATCTGTAACCATAAAACCTAACCTTTAATAATGAAAATATACTTTACCCTTAATTATGAATAGTAATCAAGGGGGAGATTTTTGCAAATACTACTAATTTCTTCCTACTTGTTCGTCAGATGTTTCTATATATTTCAAAAAGATCTGAAAAAAAGTTACCCGTTTGTTTGTTTTACGCGCACACAATACTGTACATTATTAGGCTCTTCCTGCATTTTTTCTATAATTAACAGTCACTTATTGTTTTTTGGGAAAGTTCCATGTTTTTAAACTATACTTGCATTACTCATTAATTCATGCAAGATTAAGTAGATTGTTACTAAGTGTAACTACCTGTAACGATATTGAAATAATAAATAATAATTAAGAAAGATTGAATAATAAATAAATAAAACATAGTCCAGAGAGAAATATAATATGAAAATTAATAACGCAAAAACGTTTAAACGTTCGATTGCAGCTATTGCTGTAACAGCTGTTTTAGGCATGTCTTCTGCATCAGCAGATGATTTAGTTGGTCGTATTAGTGGCAGTTCAACAACAGGTGTTACCGTTAAAGCCGTAAATGTCGAAACAGGTACTCAGCGTACTGTTTCTGTTAACGAAGATGGTAGCTACCGTTTAGCCAAAATGCCTTCTGGTAACTACAAAATTACTGTAATGAAAGACGGTGCAGTTGTTGCTGAAGATAATGCACGTGCAGCTTTAGGACGAAACACTGTTACAAACTTTGATGTTGCCGCTAGTGACGACACTGAAGTAATTCAAGTTGTAGGTTCTTCAACTGCAACAATTGACGTATCTTCTTCTGATTCTGGTTTAACTGTTGGCGAATTCGAAATTGATCGCATGCCGATCGCTCGTAATTTAACGGCTGTTGCCTTACTTGCACCAGGTGTTGTAGCTGGTGACTCTACTTTTGGTAACACTGCATCGTTTGGTGGCTCTTCTGTAGCTGAAAACGTTTGTTACATTAACGGTATGGAAGTTACGAATACTCGTAACGGTTTAGGTTGTGGTGAGCTACCTTTTGAATTCTACAAAGAATTCCAAGTTAAAACGGGTGGTTACTCAGCTAAATATGGTCGTGCTACAGGTGGCGCAATCAATGCTACTGCAAAAAGCGGTACCAATGAGTGGGAATTTGCAGCAACAGCTACATTTACTCCTGACTCTTGGAGAAGCGAAAATGAACAGAAATCTCGTGCAAATGGTGGAACTGGTGACGTTTACCGTGATAGCAGCATCAATAAGCAAGATTCAAAAGAATATACGCTTTCTGTTGGTGGTCCAATCATCGAAGATGAATTATTTTTCTATGCGATTGTAAACCCGAAAGATGCCACTAGAACTTACGGATGGCAGCCATCTTTTTGGGATCACTACCTTGCAGACAATCAAGTTCGCGAACGTGAAAGCCAAGATGATGTTTTCTGGGGTGCAACAATTGATTGGGATATCTCTGAAAATCACCGTTTAAGCTACTTTGGTTATTCAAACAAATCTGAAGCAGAAGAAGCTATCTATGCTTGGGATGATATCAACAAAGGCTCTGCTGGTGTTGGTGACTTAATTGGTACTAATTTACGTAAACGTGGTGGAGAAACGCATAGTATTAAATACACTGGTTATATTACAGATGATTTAATTGTTACAGCTATGGCCGGTAAAATTGAAACTGAATATGAAACTAGCCCGACAGAAACTGTTTGTCCAACTGTAAGTGATGCGCGTACTCCTACACCAGCTAACCCAGCTACTAGTTGTGGTCAAGGTGGTAGTTATGGTGAAGATAACGATGCAAATACACAATATGCAATTGATGTAGAATATGCATTCGGTGATCATACGATCACTGCAGGTTACGAGTTCCAAAAACGTGAAACTACAAAGGTATCAGTACCTGCTGGTGGACATAACTATACATATTACACTCTAGCTGCAGGCGGTGAAATCCAGGGCGATAACGGTGTTTTATTCACTAATGAATCCGGTGCTGCTCAAGATTATGTACGTGACCGTGTATTTGCTGGTGGTGGTGGTTTCTCAAGCGACATTGCGGCATATTTTATTGAAGATATCTGGCAGTTAACTGATGATATTACACTAAACCTAGGTCTTCGTATCGATGACTTTGAAAACGTTGGTGTTACCGGTAATGTGTTAACTTCATTTACAACTGATGTTGCTCCACGTTTAGGTATAACTTGGGATCCTACAGGTTCTGGTGAAAGTAAAGTTTTCGCTACTGCAGGTCAATACTACTTACCGATTGCAAATAACACTATTTACCGTGCTGCATCAGGTGTAGACGATAGAACAACACATTATACCTTCTCAGGTATCAATGGTGCAGATGGATCACCAACTGGCGCTACACCAGTTAATGGTACAGAAGCAAATTCGCAAGTAGTGAATTCAACTCCACAACCGCCAACTAAAGATACTTTCCAAGCAGCTGAAGCTGAACCGTTTTCTAAAATCGAATACATCGTTGGTTATGAAGGCATGTTAAATGATGAGTACTCTATTTTAGTTAAAGGTACATATCGTTACGTTGATACGGCACTAGATGATTATTGTGGAGCTTACGCGAACGGTTATTGTATGATGCTAAACCCTGGTAGTGATTCATCTGTATATCTTGATGCGGATAGCGATGGTTTTGCTGATGATGATACGTTAACAACGTTTGAAAACTCTTCAACTATTCAATTACCAAAAGGTGTTAATAAATACGTTGGTTTAGAAACTAGTGTTAAATATCAAGGTGAAAACTTAAGCTGGACAACTAGTTGGACATGGTCTCATAGCTACGGTAACTTTGAAGGTGCTGTTAAGTCTGATAATGGTCAACAAGATGCTGGTTTAACGACTGATTTCGATTTCCCTGCATTAATGGATGGTGCTGATGGTAACCTTCCAAATGACCGCCGTCATGTACTTAAGTTTTTCGGTAGCTATGAAGTTACTGAAGACTTGGTTGTTGGTTGGAATTCAACGCTAGCAAGTGGCCGTCCTCGTGGCGTACAAGGTGGTTCATACTGGACATCTGACCATGACTTATACGGTAGCTACGGCGATACTTACTATGTAACTCAAGATGATGGTTCTATTACTTATCACCCACGTGGTAGCAACGGTACAACATCTTGGACATTTAACCTTGATTTATCTGCTAACTACTCGTTTGAAATTAATGATATCGAAATGAAAGCTTCATTAGATATTTTCAACGTACTAGATAATAGCCAAGCAACAACTATTGTTGATAACTATGAAGGTATCGGTTGGGCTGCTGGTGAGCGTAACCAGTACTATGGTGCTGCTAAAACTTGGCAAACACCAAGATACGCTACATTGGGCTTAGAAGTAAGATTTTAATAAGTAGTACCTATTTGTTATAAATAGTACTTATTAGTATTAATAAAACCACTTATGATTTATAAGTGGTTTTTTTTGTTCTAATAAACGACTAAATTTTTAAACTTTTAGAGTAAAAAGCTCAGTAAAGCCTAAGTAGGTTTCAAGTTAAATCATAAATAATATCGTCACTATTTCGGCTTGGCTATTTAGTTAAGATGTAAACCTCAACATATCAGCGATTAAACCTCGTATCATTATAAGATTCTATTAATTCGCCAACAAAGTAATGTCTTGTTTTTACCCCCTTTAAATACAAAAACTATGAATGATAAATACTCACGATACCAAGCTAAGCGTTTATTTTAATTCGTTCATTTTGATAAACGCTATGCTGTTATATCTGTCTAAATATTATTGAATGTAAAACATTATGATATTTATACTAAAAAACATTATAAGAAATATGGCGACTTAACAGTAATTTATATGTAGTAAAGAATAGTTTAGAGCGAGATTTAAAGACATTTACATTTACATTTACAATATCTTTTTACACACCTTATTTTCATTTTTGCGCCACTATAAGTATGAAACACATTATGTGTAGGCATAAAAAATAATTTGGAGAGTTAAAATGAGCATTAAAAAGTTAGCAACAGTAATAATCGCTTTGGGTTTAGTTTCATCGGCAAGTGCAGCGAAATTTTCGGCGATAGATAAAAGTATAACAACTGATTTATGTATGACAGCAGCAAGTGGTAATCGAGCAGCAATGCATAATACAATGAAATCATCAGGATATTCGTCAAAATTTATTGTAAATAAAGTTCAATGTAATGGTGAAAGCTTATTAAGCTTTATTGAACATAACGGCAAGAATTCAGCATCTATGTTGAAAATGTTAGATCGTAGGAAAACATCTGTAACAATTACTGATTTAGCAAGTAATACTCTTGCAGCGAAATAAATTTGAAGTGTTATATGTGTATTGAAATGATAAAAAGTGATAATTAGCGGGCAGATACAATGGAAATCTGCCCACTAAAACCTAGATATATAACTAGGATAAAATACTCGTTAAGCTGCTACATTGGTACTTTCAAATATTTTATCAGCAGAAGCCGCAACAAAACCTGAATACAATGTTCCGCAATCTAACGGATAACGTTTAGCAAATTCATAAAAACAACTTGGAATGGTTGCTTCTCCATCTGAAAACTTAACAATAGCTTTATCGGCCATGGTCGAAGACTGTTCAAGTTTTACTATTTCGTTACCTTTTATCTCGCCACCTGTTGTATTTAGAACAAAGCCACCTGCTTTAACAATTGCGTTTACTGCTTCGATTGAGGTAAAGTTTTCCAAGTGATTTATACTAACTGTGAAGTGGTTAGCACGGTAACCCCAGGCTGAAACCCAAGCTGCGTATTCGCTCTCCGCTAATAATGTTTGATAGTCAGCTTGGCTTACTTGCCAATGTGTTCCTGAATATAAAAAGCTCTGATCTGCAACAGCTTTTTCATCAATTCCATCAATCATTTTAGTAATAATCTTCTGTACTTCCTCAGAAAATTCTTCAATGCGTAGCTCGCTAATAAATACTTTAGGTAAGCTTGGATCTGAATGTTCAAAATGTTTTGCATTTAACTTTTTACTTGAAAAATCATATTCACCTGAATCTTTATAACCGAGCTTAACGAGGTGATCAGCTAAGGTGACTAAATTAACTTTCGGATGGTTAAAAGTACGATAAGCAACATGGTCATTAATTAAGTCTGAGCCAGCGCCAAGTAATTGATGAATCTTATGTGCAGATGGTGTTACTTCGATATAATTTTGCCAAATGTTAGCAAATAAATCAGTAACTTGTTGGTGTTGATCTGAGGTAATGTCAGTCATGTTAGAATCCTAAGTAGGTTAAATATGGTATTACTTATGAATAACTAAAAGAGACGTTCATTTCTGGTGAAATTTTGAATGTACAAAGTTGTTAGCTATTCAGAATAAATAACTAGATTTGATTAATATTTTTGAAAAAGCTGGGACGGATCCCAGCTTTTTTAATTGGGTTATATATATTCATTTATTGACGTTAGCTTAGATGCTCAGACCAGGGCTTAACGTTGCAGGTAAAGAAACCTTTTCTGCTTCCACTGAAGCTACAGGGTAAGCACAGTAGTCAGCGGCATAAAATGCACTAGCTCTATGGTTACCACTTGCGCCAATACCACCAAAAGGTGCGGCGCTGCTTGCGCCAGTAATCGGTTTGTTCCAGTTTACAATGCCGGCGCGAATGCGTCGGAAAAAGTGATTGTATAAGTCTTCACTATCACTTAATAAACCCGCCGATAAACCAAATGACGTATTATTTGCTTCATCAATTGCTGCGTCAAATTCACTGTAACGGTAAACTTTTAATAATGGGCCAAAGTGTTCATCATCAGGCATTGCTGAAATATTGGTTACATCAATAATTCCCGGTGATATAAATCCTGTGCCTGTTTCTAAGTGCTTCATTTCAACTAATGATTGTGCACCTAAATCAAGTAACTCTTGCTGTGCGGCAACTAGGCTTAAAGCTGCCTTTTCTGAAATCATTGAACCGATGAATGGTTGGTCTTCATCATCAAAATAACCAATTTTAATCGCTTTAGTCGCTTCAATAAGTTTGGCAATAATTGCATCGCCTTGCTCGCCAGTCTCAATAAATAAACGTCTTGAACAAGTACAACGTTGACCAGTAGTAACAAATGCTGATTGAATAATATCGTGAACAACTGCATTAATATCAGTAATGTCTTTTACGATTAATGGGTTGTTTCCGCCCATTTCTAAAGCTAAAATTTTACCTGGTTGTCCGCCGAATTGTTCATGCAATAGATGACCTGTGGTTGAGCTACCAGTAAAAAATAATCCATCAATTTGTGAATGCGAAGCTAATGCTTTACCTGTTTCAACTTCACCTTGTACTAAATTAATAACACCATTAGGTAAACCTGCTTGTAACCAAAGCTTTAAAGTTTCTTCAGCTACTTTAGGGGTTAATTCACTTGGTTTAAATACAACAGTATTACCAGCAATTAATGCAGGAACAATGTGACCATTGGGTAAGTGACCAGGGAAGTTATAAGGACCAAAAATAGCAACAACACCGTGTGGCTTATGACGTATAAACGCTTTAGCGCCTGGCATTGGGTTTTCAACAGTGCCAGTACGTTCATTGTTTGCTTTAACAGAGATGGCAATTTTACCAACCATTGCACCAACTTCGGTACGTGTTTCCCAAAGAGGCTTTCCTGTTTCTTGAGCAATGGTAATAGCTAATGCTTCTTTATTTTCACCTAGCAATACAGCGAATTTTTCTGTAATAGCAATACGTGCTTCAATGCTCATGTCTGCCCATGATTCAAATGCTGTACGGGCACTTTCTACTGCGGTATTTACTTGCTCTTGTGAAGCAGACTTACCTTGCCAAATAACTTCGTTACGTGCAGGGTTTACCGAGCTAACATCATGACCTAAACCTGTTTGCCATTGACCATTAATTAATTGTATTGCTTGTGACATTTTTCTGTCCTTATATTTTGGTGCGCTAAACATTTAATTGAATAAATGAATTTTTATTACTATTTTATCGCTATGATTTAATCAGCGAAATATAGATATATATACTATTGATTTACGCGTGGTTAGTTTTGTACTAATCGCACGAAATCACCTTCATTAACCTGTAGTGCTTCAGCAATTTTTGTTGAAATAACAACTTGCTTGGCTGTTGCTCTTAATGAGACGGGAGCTTGTACTGCTCTAAAACCAGCAATTTTAGTATTACAAATAATATAGTTATCAGTTGAATCGATATCACCAATTATTACTTGGTAGCTATTACTGTTACGTATTGTCTTTACTGTAGATGTTTGTGATTCAACCGTTGGGCCACCATCAAAAATATCTACATAACCACGACGAGCAAAACCTTCTGCTTCAAGTAAACGTAATGCTGGTAATGTTTTTGGGTGTACTTCATTAATGACTTTTTGGGCATCTTTACTTAGTAAACTTACATAGATCGGATGTTTCGGCATTAGTTCGGCAATAAAAACCTTTTTGCCTATACCTGTCAGATAATCAGCAGTAGGGAAGTCCATAGAAAAGAAATGTTCTTCTAACCAGTCCCAAAACGGTGAACGACCTTCTTCATCTGAGATCCCGCGCATTTCTGCGATTACTGTTTCAGAAAAACGCTCACTATGCTCTGCCATAAATAAGAAACGACAACGAGATAAAAAACGACCGTTACTATTTTTTCGATGCTTCTCACCTAAAAATAACGTACAAATTTCTGATGCGCCAGTATAGTCATTACACAAAGATAAAGTTTCTACTGTGTTATAAATGCCTAATTCACGTGAATTATGCACGACTTTTCCTAAGTGATAATGATAAAAAGCATCGTCTAAACCAACGGCGGCTTCAATGCCACTTGTACCAACTACATCGCCGGTATCAGTATCTTCCATAACAAACAAATAACCTTCGTTACCTGGCTGAGAAACGTCTTTATTAAAAGAGTCTTCAGAATGAGCGATACGTTTTTTTAATAAGTCTTCATTGACCGGTAGTGATGTAAAACCGTGTCCTGATTCTATGGCAATACGATGTAAAGAGTCGTAATCACTTGTTTGAATAGGGCGTATAATAATCATAGGAAAATCTCAATATTTACAAAGAAAATGAAACGATAGTTTATTTTTAAAAAAATTAACTATCGGATCAACAGCATAACGTTTATCAGTTTGACTCAATGAAACGATATTATTTTGCTAGTTTAGCCACAGCTTTTTCAAAGCGTGCTAAACCTTCATCGATATCAGCATTAGGAATTACTAATGAAGGAGCAAAGCGAACGATATTTGCGCCAGCAACTAAGGTCATAACACCTTCAGCCATAGCTGCAACTAAAAAGTCTTTTGCTTTACCTTGATAATTTTCGTTTAATACCGCACCAATCAAAAGACCTTTACCGCGAATCTCAGTGAATACATTGTATTTAGCGTTGATGGCATTTAAACCGTCAATGTAACGTTGTGCCTTTTCAGTAACACCGTTTAATACTTCAGGAGTATTAACCGTATCAAATGCAGCTTCTGCTACAGCACAAGCTAACGGGTTACCACCATAAGTACTACCATGAGTACCTATTTTAAGGTGTTTAGCAATTTCGGTTGTAGTGATCATTGCACCAATTGGAAAACCGCCGCCTAATGCTTTTGCAGTTGTTAAAATGTCAGGAACAACATTTAAGCCCATGTAAGCGTATAAGTCGCCAGTACGGCCAACACCAGTTTGTACTTCATCAAATATTAATAATGCTTTATGTTCATCACAAAGATCACGAACACCTTGGATAAAGTCTTGAGTAGGAGAAACTAAACCGCCTTCACCTTGTAATGGTTCAATCATTACTGCACAAGTTTTTTCAGACATAATAGCTTTAAGTGCGTCAAGGTCGTTGTAATCAACGTGATCAACATCACCTGGCTTAGGACCAAAACCATTCGAGTATGCTTCTTGTCCACCTACAGTAACAGTGAAGAAAGTACGGCCATGGAAGCCTTGTTTAAAAGCAATTATTTGAGTCTTGTCGCTACCATGAACGTCAAGTGCCCAACGACGTGCTAATTTAAGTGCTGCTTCGTTTGATTCTGCGCCTGAGTTTGCAAAATAAACTTTATCTGCAAACGTGTTATCTACGATTTTTTTAGCTAAACGTAATGCAGGCTCGTTAGTCATTACATTTGATAAATGCCAAATTTTATCAGCTTGATCTTTTAATGCGCCAACAAGAGCAGGATGACAGTGGCCTAAACAATTAACTGCTATACCGCCAGCAAAATCGATGAATTCACGGTCTTGTTGATCCCAAACTCGAGAACCTTCACCACGTACAGGGATTACTGCTGATGGTGCATAGTTAGGTACCATTACGTCATCAAATAATTCACGGCCTACAGGAAAATGGTTAGTCATTGTTTACTCCTCAAGTTATTGAACACTGTATTAAGTGTGTTTTGGTTATTATTGGCGAAATATTCAGCGAATAAAAACCTTATAATAGGTTAAATTTTAGCTAACAGAAAATGAATATTGCTAAAAATTAGGCGCTAAGTATGACAGGAAAAACAGTCTTTGTCTTGTTTCATATCAGCTCAAGCCTTATAAAACAAAGGCTTGACAGGTTTTATTCAGTATAGTTGAATAACTATATTATGATGTAGAAAGTGATAATTGATAAAGGCACTAGTTGAGTCGCTTACTCTGCTCGTTGAGCCGCATGCTCTACTCGTTATTGCTGCTTGGGCGACCTTTCATAAATAATCAAAAATTATTTAAAATTTAATTTTATGTGATCAATGTCACTTTTCTTTAATAAAGTGATTTCAAGTGGGGTGATGTTAGCTGCCGATAGCAGTAGCTTTGCTTCGTCACTGCTGATTAACTCTTCTTTCGCTAAGCTTCTAAAGGCGACATAAGCTTTAGCTTTAGTAATAATTTGAGCTAAAGGACACATTTTTGTAAAATCTTCAGTATAAGCAATATCAAATACTGCTTCGGTAACTTTCAAACGGTCAAAGCGCATTAGTTCCACTAATTCTGCAGACACTTTACTGCTTCGACTTATAAGCTGCTTTAAAAGTAATTCTGGTGAAGCATCAAATTTGACTAAAGTATCGTGAAGCTTTTTATCTTTATTTTCGTAGGCTTTCTTTAATTCTTCTTGGTGCAACTCGCTGTATGTTGATAAAAAGCATCTTGAAACAGCAAGCAATCCTAAGTTACTGAACATACCCGCAGAAAATGCAGTAAACTCGTCTAGACCCTCTTCTTTAGCTAACACCGATGACGACATTGCTATTGCTAAACTGTCATTCCATAACTTACGCTTCATTAATGCGTAAGGAGCAGTGCTGTTAGGTAGCCAATGTTTGAGCATAAATGTCGGCATGACTAACTTTAAATTATCCAACCCTATATAGCTTAATGCCAAACTGGCATCTGACACTTGTACGTCGGCACGTTTACGATATTGCGGTTTATTAACTAAATTGACTAATTCAGTTGCTAACCAAGGTAACGACTTTGCTAAAGGGGTAATGCGGTTTATTGATGCAGCGCGCATCGATAATATTTCTAGAATTGTTGGCGCACTGTCTTCAATTCTAAGTACATTGTTATAAAGGTTTTCTTTATTATCAAAAGCCTTATTAACTTCTGATGTTACATAAGCGAAAAATTTTGACATTACTTGTTCAGTAAAGTGGCTTTCTCCGTGAGCTTTAATAATTTTATTTTTTTTGGCTTCTTCTTCAACCGCTAATAATTCTCTGCGTCTATTGGTTTGTTCACTGTTTTGAAGATTAGTAACGTTCACCTTGCCACTTTGTTGATCAGCAAATTCTTTACTGATCAACAAGCTGATAGCTCGTTCGTAAATAGGGGCAACTAAATCGTTATTTTCAAAAATTTGCATGAGCGGCGCTAAGGTTATCCAGTAGTAGTGAAATTATGTATAGGTTATCGGCGTTTATCTTGAAAGTATGAATGATAACCGGAGATATTACTCGTATTATTTTTATGGTTATTTTTACTTCTTGCCGGAAAAACTGTCGATGAAATTTTTAAGTAACATTTCACCTTGTTCAGTTAAAATCGATTCCGGGTGAAATTGCACGCTAGCAATAGGAAGTGTTTTATGAGCCAGTGCCATAATCTCATCTTGATTGCCATTCTCGTCTTCACTCCATGCAGTAACTGTTAAGCTATCTGGTAAGGTATTTTTATCGACGATTAATGAGTGATAACGAGTAACGGTTAAAGGCATTTTTAGCTGTTCGAATAACCCGTTTCTTTCATGAGTAATTTTGCTCGTTTTTCCATGCATTACTTTGCGTGCTTTTGCTACTGTTGCACCGTAATGTTGAGCAATGCACTGATGACCTAAGCATACTCCCAATATTGGGATTTTTCCGGCAAACTCTTCTATGATGGCTAATGACAATCCCGCCTCATCAGGTGAACAAGGGCCAGGTGAAATAACAATATATTCGGGGGACATTGCAGTAATATCGGATATTGATATTTGATCATTTCGCTCGACAGTGACTTCTTGCCCTAGAGCACGAAAATAATGTACCAAATTAAAGGTAAAAGAGTCGTAATTGTCGATCATTAATAACAAAGTCGTGCCTTAGCTGAAAACTCAAACGCGGCTATTCTAATCGCTCAGCTTTGACAATTCATCACTTTTTTATGAGTTGATGCTTGTCTATTGATTTTATTAGTTTTCTAGTTCGTTAGGTGAAAGTGAAAAGTTATGATTTTTATATTTATGTTCAATAATTTCATCTGTTAGTGACATACCGTACCTCCGTCACTCATTCACATCCATGTGATCGTGACATACCGTACATCCTGTACATAAAAGGCTGGTACTTACGTAGCAGCCCCAAAGTTAAACCGGAGGTAAAAGATAGGGGGGGGTCTAGAACTTAGTCGCGACCTGTACCCATAATTTACTGGTATCAGTGCTTAGGTCATCAGAGCTGTAACTTGCAAATTTAACAAGTAGATTGATATTGCTTTGAAACTTATACGCTGCAACTAAATCTAATTCTGTACCGTAATCAATGCTGTCTTCATTTGACGCAAGGTCGTGAAAAGTCGCCGACAATTTAATTCCTGACAAATTAGTTCTTATGGTGATATAAGCATCCTCAACACCATTGTTCATACCTGTGCTGCTGCCGGTACCTAAAAATTTATCTGAAAACCCTTGAAACTTATGCAACGTAGCGAAAGGAGTGCTGAATGCCGCTTTCCCATCATCACTGCCTAAAACCTCTAAGCCAGCTAAAATAGTAACTTTGCCCAGTTTAGTGCTTAGTTCAGCATTGTAGTAGCTTGCATCGTAATTCACTGAATTATCGCCAGTATCATTTTGAGTTGCAGCACTTAAGTTAACATCTATTGCGCCGAACTTGCCATGGTAAAGTGCACCGTACGTACTGGAAGACATTGCATGTGCGGTATCAAAATCTAAAACATAAGCAAAAGCTGAAATTTTATGGGCTTTACTGATTTTAAAGCCAGCATTAGCGAAGTGAAATGCACCTGAAAGATCGTCTCCTTTTTTATCATCAGCAAAAATACGGTTTGCATTATGTATATAGCTATAATCAAAAGATAATGCATCGCTTGCTGCATATTGAATGCGATATCCGTCAAAAGTTTGTTCATTTTGTCGCCAGCCAACACCACCAATAAAACGTTGATTATTATGTAAAATACGTTGGCGACCCGCGGTAAGCTTCAGTTTGTCGGTATTGTATTGTAAATATGCTTGGTTAACATCGGTTATTTCAGGATCTGCAACAACTGAATCAGTGCCTGAATAATCAAAGGTGAGATCATTATAGTCATCAACGATTGCCGTTACGTTGTCAACTTCTAACCCTAAAGACCAGTTTTTATAAGCACCCGTTTTAAGCGTGATACGTGACTTTAATGTTAATGCTGTAGCATCTTTATCAGATGCGCCGTTTGCACCGTCTTCGTCAACAGCTTCATAACGTGCCCGAAAGCTAATATCTACCTTAGTATCAGCTAGTGCTTTTTTTACGCCTGAATGAAGTGATGTATCGGCTGCTATAGTAAAAGGGGCAGAGATAACAGAGGCAGTAATTAAAGCGAGTGATAATTTTGTTTTAATAAATTTCATCATTTATTTCCTATGTATTTCATGTGTACCTGGTTGGCATATCTACGATATTAAACAATTCGTCGAGTCCAAGAGTAAGTGCATCAGCCCTTTACAAACCCTCATAAGAAAAGCTGATTTAGGGAAAAGCTTATGAACTGATTCTGTCACTATGACGATAAGAAAAATTTGATTTATATCAAATTGTTAATGTGTCTAATTCGACAGCTGATTTATTGTTGATTTATATCAAAGTATAGTTTGTGAGCTAAACTTATTCGCAAATAGAAATGAAAAAAATGACTAAAGAATTAATGAATTTAAATGGATTACTAAATTACTATACTGAAAAGGAAGGCGTAAACTGTTTACAAGATATTGTGTTCAGAGCTTAACTAAAAACTTCATTTAGATGACTTATTCCTTATGGCCTAGTATCCGTGATAGAGGCTATAGAGGCTATAGAGGCTATAGAGGCTATAGAGGAATAAGTATTTAGCGCAGAAGGTATTTAGTTAAAATATCTCTTGTTTTTGGTTAAATAGGCCTCATTATTTGAGTTATCTTTTAGTTAATATTAAATCTGTTAACGGTACTGAACTACAAGATAAAACAAATCCTTGCTGTTGTTCTTCATCACTTAACCCATCATTCGCAAGTTGTTTTACTTCACCACTTTGCAGTTTTATTTTACAGCGACCACACATACCACCTCTACATGAATAAGGTAGCAACATACCTGCTGCTTCTCCTTGTTCTAAAATTGTTTCTTTGGTATTACCGATAACGTTTTTGTTCCATGAATCAAAACTTAAATTAACTTTTCCTTTCGGCACATTTTTTAGCTCTTCGTCTGCTGTTACGTTTTGAGATAATTCTTTATTGAGTAACTTCTTCGCCGGTTTGGGTACAAAAATTGGTGCAGCCTGTTTTTTTATAAGCATTATTTCATCGCCTTGCTTAATACTGCCTTGATTCAGTGCCATTAAATTTTGCCCAAACATAACATCTCCATTGGCAACTTGTCGGTAAGTTGTTAATGTTTTCAGTGGCTCTTGTTGAGGATGTTTTTCTGCGTTTGCCGGGTTAACCGTGGTAAAAATACAACGAGAGCAAGGTTTAGACACTTCAAACTCAACTTCGCCAATGCGGATATGTTGCCAAGTATCTTCGGTAAAGGCATCACAATTATTCACTACAAGATTAGGGCGAAACTGTGCCATGCTAATTTGTGATGTTCGACTTGGTATTTTCTCATTTAAATCATCAAGAGATGCTTGGGATATCAGTAATAATGGATAACCATCAGCAAAAGCAATTCCTTTATGACTATTACTGACATGACGTTGAGAATTTTCTCCAAAATAAACTAGCTGGCAAGATTTGTTTAAGAACTGACTAAACCATAAATCGTAATTTTCATGCCCATACTGAGCCTGAATATCATCGTTCCACACGGTGATTTTTTGATAATTTTTTGATAAATCTCGATAATTTATAACAAGTGCAGGCATGTCGGGTGCAGTTAATATTAAACCATGCTCGGTTAAATTAACGCGAATAAGACAAAGGGTGGGCTCGGTACGCGCGGTAATAAACTGACCTGTTAGGTCTGTCACGACAAAGCGTCGATCAAAGCTTAAACCTAGTTCATCGACCCAGCTATTTGATATTGAAATACCTGCGGTTGATTTTATTGGATAAATATGGAGAGATTGTAAAATAGGAGCTAGCAATTTATTTTCCTTATATTCCCTTATCAAGTAGTGCAACGCAGGGCTGTTTTTCTAGCTTAGCTCCCGACGGGCAAGCCGATAAAGGGTCATCGCCGACGTTATTGATTTCGATAATAGAATAACTATTCTCTTCAATCAAGGCCTTGTAGCTAACCCTTTCTCGACTTGCTGAAATCTGCATCTTAAAGTGGAGCGGGTATACATTTCAATAGTTACTAAATAAGCAGAGTATTGCAATGCCTTTTTTCATTGTGATCAGGTATATTACTTGCCATTAACTTTATCTTATTTCTATCATTATTTGTCGTGAATAACACTTTAGCGGCAGAGTATTAAGCGGACATTATATGCATATTCATATTTTAGGTATTTGTGGCACATTTATGGGCGGAATAGCGGCTATTGCCAAACAACTGGGCCACCGTGTTTCCGGTTGTGATGCTAATGTTTATCCACCAATGAGTACGCAACTTGAACAATTAGGCATTGAATTAAAGCAAGGCTACTTAACTGAGCATCTACAGGATGAACCTGATTTAGTGATCGTTGGCAATGCTATGTCGCGAGGCAATGTTATGGTGGAATACATACTTGACAGAAATATATCTTACACTTCAGGTCCACAATGGTTATTAGATAATGTCTTAAAAGACCGTTGGGTTGTCGCTATTTCAGGAACACATGGTAAAACAACTACCAGCTCTATGGTTACGTGGATTCTTGAGTACGCACATATGAATCCCGGTTTTTTAATTGGCGGTGTGCCACAGAACTTTGATTGCTCTGCTCGTTTAGGTGATGCGCCTTTCTTTGTTATTGAAGCGGACGAATACGATACCGCTTTTTTCGACAAACGTTCTAAGTTTGTTCATTATCGTCCGCGCACGTTGGTAATAAATAATATGGAATTTGATCACGCTGATATTTTCAACGATTTGTCAGATATTCAGCGACAGTTTCATCACCTTATTCGTATGGTGCCAAGTAATGGCTTAGTATTGTCGCCGAAAAACGAACCTGCTATTACGGAAACTTTAACGCAAGGTTGTTGGACACCGACCGAGTTTAGTGTTGAAGACGAATGTAAGAAAGAAGGCTGGCATGCGGAAAAACTTACTGCTGACGGTAGCGAGTTTATTGTGCGTTTTAAAGGAGAAATACAAGGCACGGTAAAGTGGAATTTAATTGGCGACTTTAATATCGACAATGGCTTAATGGCTATTGCGGCGGCTCGTCATGCTGGTGTACCTAGCGCTGTTGCTATTGACGCACTGGCTGAATTTATAAATACCAAACGACGTCTCGAGCTACGTGGTGAAGTTAATCAAGTGCGTGTTTTTGACGACTTTGCTCATCACCCTACAGCGATCAAGAAAACGTTGGCAGGTGTACGAGCTAATGTTGATACTGCTAGTTTTGAAGACAATAAAAAGCGTCGTGTTATTGCAGTTTTAGAGCCAAGATCAAACACCATGAAATCTGGCGTTCACAAAGACACACTCGCTATGTCATTATCGCAAGCCGATGTGGTGTATTTGTTTCAAGGCGAACAAGTCAATTGGTCAGTTGAAACCCTGATAGAGGATTGTCAGCAACCTTGTATTGTAGAAACAAATATTGAAGCTTTGGTGACGAATATTACTGAGAATGCACAAGCAGGCGATACAATTGTCGTGATGAGCAATGGCGGCTTTGGGAATATTCATGCAAAGTTATTGGCTGAACTTAACAATAGGAAAGTGTCATGAATGAATTTAAAGAAAAGATTACCGTGGCAATTACTGGGGCATCAGGCTCCGCTTATGCATTACGCTTAATCGAATGCCTTGTTGCAGCCAATTTTCAAATTTATGTTTTATGTTCAAGTGCTGCGCGAATAGTTTTTGATACTGAAGTTGGTTTAAAGCTACCGGCATCACCTGATGCCGCGACTCAATTTCTTAGTGAAAAGTTCCAAGCCAAAGCGTCGCAAATTACCGTTTTTGGTAAAGAACAGTGGTTTTCTCCTGTAGCATCTGGCTCTGCGGCTCCGAAAAAAATGATTGTTTGTCCATGTTCAACCGGAACATTAGCCGCCATTAGCCAAGGTATGAGCGACAATTTAATTGAACGTGCAGCAGATGTAGTGATTAAAGAGCGTGGTCAGTTGATCATGGTCGTAAGAGAAACGCCATTTTCTACTATTCATTTGCAAAATATGCTGACGCTTTCACAAATGGGTGTCACGGTAATGCCAGCAGCACCGGGCTTTTATCATCAGCCTAAGTCGATTAATGACTTAATTGATTTTATGGTTGGCAGAATGTTAGACCATTTAGGTATAGAGCAATCCATCATGCCGCGTTGGGGTTACCAAATTTAATGAATTTGGTTTGAAAACAGGTTTTTGCTTTCAACCTTACAGTTTGGATCTATTTCTTTGCGATGAATATCACAAGAAATTTGCTGAGGTTTAACTATTACCTTTTGCCGACCATTGCTTAATGATAATGAACTACAAGAAAATGTGGTTAAAGTAATTACGATCAATACGACGTTTTTAAGCATTTTGGTAAGTCATCCTATATTGAGTTTACTATATTATTATAGAAAAAAATCTTCTTTGTGGCTTATGTAAAGCAGACTTACTTTCTAAAATATATTTCTGCTTAGGTTTGCTTTTTAGCAGTATAATTCAGGAATAGCACGTTTAAATTTTAGTTAATACGAGAATTCATCATTAAAAAAGTTACTGAATTACCCGCCATTATTGCGGGGCCGATATTAAGACATTGTGAAGCTAAGCAACTTAATTTTTGGTTAGTAACCTCGCAAGCATACAATTTAAATTGTAATATCTGCCGACTTGATACTGGTGAGTCACTATTAAATCGAGCACTCAATAATGGTGAAGTTCAACAAATAAGCATTGGCGCACATGCTTTCATAAACTTGATCTCAGTGTCGACAGATATTCACTTTCCCATGAATACCTTGCTCACTTATAATTTCATACTATCGACTAATGAAGAAGATGGGAAAGACTTAGTCGCACTCATACCTGATTTAGTTTATGGCGAGCAACGCCTTCCTCATTTTATTATAAAAAATAAAATGAATAAAATTTTGCATGGTTCGTGTCGAAAGCCTCACTTTGATAGTGGTGATGGTTTATTGCAAGTTGATAATGTTATCGCCGACTGTGGTCTTTCAGTTGAAGATCGCCCTGCATTATTGATGATGTCAGGGGATCAAATCTATACAGATGATGTTGCTGGACCTATGCTTGTGGCTATTCATCAGGTCATTAAGGCTTTAGGTTTGTATGACGAACAATGGGTAGACGACAGTGAACACCGTGAAGTCATAGGTTCAAGTGAAGATTTATTCAAAAGCTCTCATTGCTATTATCAACGAGAAAAAATACTTCCCCATCATACGATCAATAGTTCACTATTTGATAAGGTTTTTGGAGCACGAAAAACAGCTATTTTTACTTCCGTGCATGTTAAAAATCATTTAATAACGCTATCTGAAGTCATGGCGATGTATTTACTTGTATGGTCGCCAGAGCTATGGGCAATCGTTGATTGTCATCAAGTTAAAATTCCTCAAGAGTTTCAGAAAAAATATCAAAAAGAATTAATGGTGATTGATAACTTCAGCAAAAACTTGCCGAAGATACGGCGATCTTTAGCTCATATTCCTACCTACATGATCTTCGATGATCATGATATAACCGATGACTGGAATTTAACCAGAGGATGGGAAGAAGCGGCCTACAGCCATTCATTTTCCAAACAAATTATAGGTAATTCTCTAATTGGCTATTGCTTATGCCAAGGTTGGGGAAATGCTCCTGAAAAATTCGCTCATATCATTGATGAACTTGAACCTACTTTCTGTAAGCAAGGTTATCTAGAGCACAGTGAGCTTATTGATAAAATGCTTAGCTGGGATGAATGGAACTATAGCCTAAATACATCACCTAAAATTGTGGTGTTAGATACCCGTACTCAGCGCTGGCGCTCAGAAAGTAACGCTGGTAAACCTTCTGGCTTAATGGATTGGGAATCATTATCAGCCTTGCAGCAGGAATTAATTAATGAGCCAGACATTATTCTCGTTTCTCCTGCGCCTATTTATGGTGTTAAATTAATTGAGACTATTCAACGAGTTTTTACATTTTTCGGCAAACCATTGGCTGTAGATGCGGAAAACTGGATGGCACATTCTGGAACCGCTAATGTAATGTTAAATATTTTTAGGCATTATAAAACACCGCCCAACTTTATAATCCTTTCTGGTGATGTGCATTATTCTTTTGTTTATGAAGTTACTCATCGCTTTCGTCGTAATAGTTCTAAAATACTGCAAGTCACTTGTAGTGGTATAAAAAATCAGTTTCCTGCCACTTTACTACATACTTTAGAGCGGCTTAATAAGTATTTATACGGAACATACTCTCCACTTAATTGGTTTACTAAACGCAGACGAATGAAGATTACGGTAAGAAAACCTGACTGTAGCAGTGCTGTCAACGACCGCACTTTATTTAATGGCAGTGGCATTGGTTTATTAACCTTGAGTAGTGATAATCAAACTATTAAAGCAGAAGTGATCACTACATCAGGAAAAATTGTATGTTTTAAACAAAGTTAATTCACTGTGTATAACGCTAATGCAATCTAGGGTTCACGATCTGTTTTTATATAAGATAAACAATAAGTAAGTATTAAATTAAATAATTTCTCTAGGCACTAGTTCAACTTTTGATTAAACTGAAATAACTTAAAATTTAAAGTCTGTTGTTATGGATAAACATCAAGAATTATTAATCGCTTTAAGGAAAGTGATCAGGGCGATAGGGCTACATTCAAAGCACCTCAATAAAACTTCTGGCTTAACCAGCCCACAGTTATTAATTATGCTAGAGATAGGCAAAGCCTCAGGAGTAAATTCAAGTAAGGTGGCTAAAGACGTTAATTTAAGTGCAGCCACTGTGACCAATATCCTTGATCGATTAGAAAATAAGGGACTTATTACTAGGGTGCGTAATACTGAAGATAAGCGAAAAGTAGGATTATATTTAACTCAGGATGGTAAAGCTCTTTTGCTTAAAGCCCCACAACCTTTGCAAGAGCATTTCATTGAAAAATTTTCAAATTTAGCACAATGGGAGCAATCACAATTGCTTTCATCTGTAGAGCGTCTTGCGGGGATGATGGACGCTAATGAAATTGATGCTGCACCATTATTGGAACTTAATGCAATGAGCGCCAGCAGTATCAGCAATGCTAATAAAACTGACGCTGCTAAAAGCTAACGTAATAAGTGTAAAAAATGTAGATGCTTGTGGTATTGGTCAATAATATTATTGATCACCGCAGTTTTTGACCAACCCATAATGTCATAATCCTGCCCACCTTCAAGCAAATGAACTTCTGCTCGATAGTAACTTTGTTCATCTTCATCGCCTTCATTTACAAAGTCAGGTTGAGAGTACTTACGCGTAAGTACTCGATATACAAACGCTTGCTCTTCACCGTGTTTGACAATAAAGCTCAGCCCATCATTATGGGATATATCAACCTTTATTTGGTTTACTTCAAGCTCTTTTGCCACTAATTCAAATGCGGGCACTACTGTCTGGGCGATAAATTTATTTACATTCACTTTGTTTGGAAAATCAACGACACTCTTTAATCGCATTTGCCAACTATCATTATTTTCATTACTTGTATGAGGTATTGCTGTTATTAGTTGGCTATCTTGTTTAAAAGCTTCAACCTTTAATGATTTAATTAAGCCAACCATTGCGAGCAATAGGACAATTGTAAAAGGCAATGCACTGGCAATTGTCATGGTTTGCAGTGCATTAAGCCCACCTGCTAGCAATAATACCGCTGCAACAATACCAATCCCTACAGCCCAGTAAATACGCTGCCATAGTGGAGTATCATTCTTACCGTGGGAACAAAGCATATCCACTACCATAGCGCCAGAGTCACATGAAGTGACAAAAAATATCACTATCATTAATACGCTAAAAAATGAAAGCACTTCAGTCATCGGAAAATTATCAAAGAAAACAAATAATGCAACAGATGAATCTTTACTGACCATATCGCCTAAGGCAACAACTCCTTGGTTAGAAACTAGATCAATGGCACTGTTACCAAATACAGTCATCCAAAATAAAGTAAATATCGTCGGTATTAACATTACGCCGATAATAAACTCTCTAATTGTACGGCCACGAGAAATTCTAGCGATAAATAAACCGACAAATGGTGCCCAAGCAAGCCACCAGCCCCAATAAAATATCGTCCAGCCGCCTATCCAATTGGTTTTCTGGTAAGCAAATAAGTTAAAAGTGTTATGTACGATATCTGCCAAATAATCGCCAATATTTTGTAAATAAGCCTGTAATAAAAATACAGTAGGACCAAGCACAAAGATCAACAATAATAAAATAACGGCCAAAACCATGTTTGTTTCAGAGAGTATTTTAATGCCTTTGTCTAAACCCGTAGCAACGGAAATAACAGCCAGACTAGTTATCACGCACATAATAATTATCTGATTCGTGGTAGAAACGTCAATATCAAATAAGTAACCAAAACCAGCATTAACCTGTGAAGCACCTAAGCCAAGTGAAGTAGCTACGCCAAAAACTGTACTAACAACTGCAAAGATATCAACTAAGTGCCCTGGCCATTGATAAATTCTGTCACCAATAAGGGGGTACAAGGCTGAACGTAGAGTCAGGGGTAAGTTATGACGGTAACTAAAATATGCTAAGACTAACGCTACAATGGCATAAATAGCCCAAGCATGTAGCCCCCAGTGAAAAAAGGTCATTTTCATCGCTTCTTGAGCTGCAGCCACGGTACCTGTTTCAGCCGTAGGCGGAGATAAATAATGCATTAAGGGCTCAGCGACACCAAAAAACATTAAGCCAATGCCCATTCCTGCGGCAAACAACATAGACAGCCAAGAGGACAATGAATAATCCGGTGTTGAATGGTCAGGCCCTAAACGAATATCGCCATAGCGAGAGAGTCCTAAAAAAACAACAAAAAAGAAGATAAAAGCGACACTCAGTACATAAAACCAACTACCATTTTCAATAATATTAGCCTGAATAACCGTAAATAAACTTTGAGCTTGGTTCGGTAACGCTGCAGTGTAAAGTAAAAGGGCAATAATAATGGATGAGGCACCAACAAATACTTTTTGATTTAACTGACTCTTAACAGATGAAGGCAAGTTATTCCCCTAAATTAATTCGAGTTGATATTATATCTGCTTAATTCTTGCTGTAAACAGTCGTGTTTTTTAATAAAACCCTCAGAAAAACTTCATTAAAAACAAATGTAAGCTATATTTGTTAGTATAATGAGCAAATTACATTTATTACTGTGCTTTTCCAAATAATAAAAATAGTTAGAGCACTAACAATATCAACTCAAAAATACTATAAAACACCAAGGAATAATCACTATGAAATTCACTAAGCTGCATTGCGCAGTGTTAACAGCATTAGCAGCATCAAGCTCGCTCTATGCAGAAGAAGCAAAAGAAAAGGCAAAGATAGAGGTTATTGAGGTTACTGCAACTAAACGAACAGAATCAATTCAAGATGTTCCGGTTACTGTTACCGCTTTAACGGGAGACAGTTTAGAGAAACTTGGTGTTTCTAATTTTGATCAGTATGTAGAGTTTTTACCCAACGTTGTTTTTCAGGGCACAGGACCTGGACAAAATGAAATATACATTAGGGGAGCAGCAACAACACAAACCAGTATTGCTGTTTCATCTGTTCAAGCGCTACAACCATCGGTTGCGTTTTATTTAGATGAGCAACCGGTTTCAATGCAAGGTCGTAATTTAGATATTTACGCTACTGATGTTGAACGTATCGAGGTTTTACCTGGACCACAGGGCACTCTTTTTGGTGCTAGCTCTCAATCAGGTACCGTACGCTTAATTACCAATAAACCAAATCATGATGGTTTTTCTGCAGGTTTAGATACCAGCGCGAGTACGACCGCTGGCGGAGATTTAAGTAATTCAGTTGAAGCTTATTTCAATATGTCTTTAAGTGATTCACTTGCGGTACGCGTTGCTGCGTATAATGATCATCAAGGTGGCTGGATAGATAACATATTAAATGTTCCGGGAGAAGGCGGTTACAAAGGTAGTGCTGAAGTCATTAGTCGAATTTCAGGAGGAGTATTAACAAATCCTGAAAATGTCCCTGTTACGGCGCCAAAAAATGATGCCTTGGTAGAAGATAATTTTAATACGGCAAACTATGCAGGTGCGCGTTTTGGTTTGTCTTACCTCGTTAATGATGATTGGGAGCTGTTAGTTCAACATACTCAACAGTCTCTCGATACTGAAGGGGTGTTTGCTTATGATCCTAACTTAGCAGGCGAGTCATCAACAAACCGTTTTGTACCTGAAAATAATAATGATGATTTTGGTTTAACTACCTGGACATTAGAAGGGCGACTTGAACAATTAGATATAGTTTACACTGGTGGTTATCTAGATAGAGATATTAATTCAACTATCGATTACACGGGATATACTAATGGGGGGTCATACGCGGCTTGGTATGCTTGTAGTTATGATGCTAATGCACCCGAAGCACAAGTATGTCTTGATCCAACTAAGTATTACAAAGAGGAAACGAGTACTTCTCGCATCACTCATGAATTGCGCATGAATACCTCGACAGATAATCCTTGGCGTGTCACCGCGGGTGTTTTTTACGACTCTCAGGAACTCTCAACGGTTGGTCAATTTCAATTAGGAAATACCGACTTACCTTCATTTGATGACTTGAACGTAACGCTAAAAGGTAGTGATGGCATTAATAGTAATGGCGGACCTTTCCCGTCTGAAGTGAGCTTTGTTAATGATGTTACTCACACAATAGATCAAATTGCTCTATTTGGTCAGTTAGAGTTCGATATAACTGACACTGTTACGGCTGGTTTTGGTGCTCGTTGGTATGAAATTGAAGACTC